>JAEAME010000227.1_pt1 | contig 70518 bp, 66 predicted proteins | sample 8958731 | NCBI WGS metagenome assembly JAEAME01 (sample SAMN16933194, study PRJNA681113) | bioreactor sludge metagenome | isolation source: anerobic bioreactor sludge (Control) | place: India:Bengaluru | collected 2018-10-24
AATACCGTTTTCCGGAATATTCCCGGAGATTCTTCATCTATAGGTAACAACTTTATAAGGTCACTGTACGAGGATCCGGAAACAAAGGAGATCTGGGTAGGGACGGATGACGGACTGTTTATTTATAATCGTGACATATCAACATTCAGGGCTTTTTCGGCAACTACAGAAGACGGAACAAGAATTACGGGCCCTGTTAATGACATAGAGCCCGGGAAAGACGGCACACTTTGGATAGCTGCCTATGGAAACGGGATTTTCACATACGATCCTGCAACAGGTTCACTCAAACTATATACAGCTCCTGAGCATATTATTACCAATCATATATGGACTATTGCTACAGATGCTGAAGGAAATATCTGGGCCTCCACATTCAAAAGCGGGTATTGCCGTTACAATGAAAATCGGGATGCTTTTGATTTTTTCCCTGTCAGTAAAACCGATAGTCTTTCCGATGATTATGACACGAAATGTTTTCTGGAAGATACGGAAAACAATTGTATGTGGATTGGTACGGTTAAATACGGGCTGATCAGGTATGATCATCATACCGGGAAAATGTTCAGGTATATCAATACACCCGAAAACACATTCATTCGGGGGATCAATGTAATTATTAAACCGGGCCCCAACGGGTTGCTTATTGGCGCTGATAACGGTCTTTTTTACTTAAATATAAATACGCGCAAGTGCGAGAGACTGGATATGAGCCATTACAACACTCCGGAAGAAATACGTTCGGTTTTTGCTTTGGTAATTGATCAAGAAAAGGGTTTATGGATAGGGACTTATTTTGACGGTGTTCATTACCTCAGGCCCGGTTTTGATTTTTTTCAACAGTATTCAGTACCCGATACCGAAGGTAGTGTTGTCTCGTATATTGCACCCGCAACGGACGGGCCCGCAGTCTGGTTGGGCATGACCAAGGATGGAGGCCTCTGCCGGTTTAATCCGGTTACCAGAGAATTTGATTTGTATTCCTCAAAAATTGAATATACCAACCTTCGGGCTATTTGTGATATGGAAGGAGAACTGTGGCTGGGATTTTATTCAGACGGGTTACTCAGGTACCATCCGGGAACGGGACGTAAACGACATTACCAGTCCATAGATGCAGATACCACTACACTGTCTCACCAGGCAGTGTATAAAATATTCAAAACTTCTGAAGGCATTGTATATATTGGCAATTTATTGGGACTGGACCAATACCTGCCGGACAAGGATCATTTTAGAAGAATTCCCCAGGTAAGGAACACTAGGGTTCACGATATCCTGGAAGACCACACCGGGTTGATCTGGGTGGCCACATACGAACAGGGATTGTTCTGTTACAACCCTGTCTCAGACTCGTGGGTCCAATACGTACATTCGGAAGAAGAAGGATCGCTGCCTGTCAATAAATTGATATGCCTGCACCAGGACAACAGACGCAGGCTGTTTATCGGGACCGAAGGAAGCGGATTATGTTCCTTTGATTATAAAACACATACCTTTCATTCCGTTGTCGGACAAAGCGCTCTGCCCGGTACTATTGTCAATGATATTACATCGGACAAACGGGGAAATTTATGGATTACCCTGGGCAGAGCAATCTGTCGCATAGACGGTCAAAGCGGTGAGGTCAGAATTATTGACGAGGGCTCGTTCTCCAGGGGCAACCAGTATAATAATAACGCAGGGCTGTTGTTGCCGGACGGAACCATATTTTTTGGCCGGACAGGAGGTTTTGTGGCCTTACAACCGGATTTGCTCCGTTTGAACAACTTGCCGCCGGAAGTCATGATCACCGGCATGTGGTCGTCTGAACATCCTCTGACCCCGGATCCGGATGGAACAATAACCCTTGGTCCGGGTCTTGCCTATTTCAAGGCTGAGTTTGTAGCCCTTAGTTATGTCTCTCCGCAACATAACAGGTATGCTTATTATATGGAGGGAATGGAAGAACCATGGTCAAATTCCGGATATTCAAGCTCGGCTGTATACAACAGTCTGCCACCGGGTAAATATGTCTTTCATATAAAAGCAGCCAACAGCGATGAAGTATGGAATGAAACCGGATATTCTGTCCCGGTTCATGTACTGACCCCTCTTGCGATAAGACCTTATATGCTGGCCGGGTATCTTGTTCTTTTGGGATTCCTGGTATACCTGAGCCTGGAATTGGTCAGACGTAGTCAAAAGAGAAAGATGGAAAGCAACATGCTCCAGTATCAAATGGAAAAAGAGAAGGAGTTGTATGACCAGAAGATCAGTTTTTTTACAAACATTATACATGAAATTCGTACGCCGCTCAGTCTGATCAAGGCTCCACTGGAAAACATCATTCATTCGCTTCCTCCCGCAGATCATTCCAGGGAAAATTTTGATATTATGGAACGCAATGTAGAACGATTGCACACCCTGGCCAATCAGTTACTGGATTTTCGAAAAATTGAACAAAACGTATTTGTTTACAATTTTCATCCGGCCGATGTATCTGAGATAGTAAAAGATGTCTCTTACCGGTTTAAATCCATATGTAAACTTAAAGGCGTGAAAATGGAAGTCTCAATTCCGGAAAGAGAATACATCTGTGTGGTTGATGCCGAGGCTATTAACAAAATTGTGGGAAACCTGCTCAACAATGCACTGAAATATGCAAAAGATTTCATCCGGGTACTGTTAGACAGAAGGGGAAATGATCTGGTGATTGAAGTCACCAACAACGGACAAGAGATTCCTCCCGAATATTTTGATAAAATATTTTTGCCTTTCTTTCAGATCAATGATCAGGGGACTTTCAGAAGGAAAGAAGGAAGCGGTGTGGGGCTTGCCCTGGTAAAGCATCTGGTGGAAAAACACGAGGGAAGAATTGTCATCAGAAACGAGGATAGCAAAGTTGTATTTACGGTCGTTATTCCTTTTGTCGAGGCTAGCCTGGAAGGTGAGTCATTGGAAAAAGAGGTACTGGAAGTTGCTTCAGGCCAGACGGGCGGAGAAAGCACTTCCGCACAATCCCAACCGGAAGGGGATTATGATCACACAATCCTTGTAGTCGAAGACAATGTGGAATTGTTGAATTTTCTAACTGTTAATCTGGGGAGAATCTACAATGTTGTTACGGCAAATAATGGAAAAGAAGCCCTGGAACGACTGGAAGAGAACCGGATCATTGATGTTGTTGTAACAGATATACTCATGCCCGTTATGGACGGAATAGATCTTTGCAAAGCCATTCGTTCGGAATCCCTGTTTTGTCATATCCCCATAATACTGCTCACTGCCCAGACGGATCTTCACTCCAAAACAGCCGGATTGGATTACGGAGCCGATGTGTTCATTGAAAAACCTTTTTCCCCGGAATTTTTAAAAGCACAGATTGCGAGCATTATCAAGAACAGGAATCAATTAAAGGATGTCTTTACTTCCTCTCCAATGACTCCGCCCCAGACTATAGCAAGAAATTGTGCGGATCTGAATTTCCTTACCCGTGTTAACGAAATTATCATGAACAACCTTTCCGAAACCGAGAATCTCATTGACAGCATTGCGCTTCATATGTCGGTCAGCCGTTCGGGATTGCACAAAAAAATCAAGTCCATATCCGGAGTAACGCCCAACGATTATATACAACTAATCCGGTTGAAAAAAGCGGCTGAATTGCTTGGCACCGGAGAATACCAGATCAACGAAGTGGCTTACCTGGTGGGATTTAACACACCTTCCTATTTTTCAAAATGTTTCTTTAACCAGTTTGGCTTGCTTCCGAGAGATTTCGCCAACAAGTCCGGAAATAAAAACAACAATCATGAAGACCAATCGTAGTATCATTCTATCCATCTCTGCCATCGCAGTGATTTTAATCGGGATCGCTTTATTATTCCCTGTGAAAGAACAAAAGCCGGTTCCCAAAAACGTTATTTACCTGATTGGAGACGGCATGGGATTCGGACAAATCTCCACGTTGATCATGGAGCATGCAGTCAACGGGGAAGCATATGCCGCCACGCAGCTAAACCGTATTCAGCACATCGGCCTGGCAACCACCTACTCGGCAAACAGTAAAGTGACCGACTCTGCAGCCGGAGGAACGGCACTGGCAACCGGTGAAAAGACCAACAACGGTACGGTTGGGTTAAATCCTTCAGGGGACACGCTCACCAGTGTGTTGGCAGATGCCCGGGAAATGGGTAAGTCAACAGGTATTGTTGTTAACACATCCATTTTGGATGCTACTCCCGCTGCTTTTTATGCGCATGTTCCACAGCGTTCGCAATGGGAAGATATAGCTGTGCAATTGACCCAATGTAACTACGATCTGCTCATTGGAGACGGTCTTAAATACTTCAATCAACGAACAGACAGCCTGGATCTGACGGAAGTGTTTACTGAAAAAGGATATGCTTTTTTTGATTCCCCGGATGCATTATCAATAACACAGCCTGAAGAGAAATTGCTGGCGTTGGCGAATTTTAAAGAAGTGTTGCCCGGAACGGTTGACAACGCCCTTACTTGGCTGGGCCAAAAAGAGAATCCAGAAGGATTTTTCCTCATGATAGAAGAGGCTCGCATAGACGGTCACGGTCATAACAATGATGTCCAGGGACTTATAGATGAGATGGAGATTATGGACAAGGTAATGAAAGTAGTTCTGGATTATGCGGATGCCCATCCCGGGACTCTTGTGATAATTACCGCCGATCATGAGACCGGCGGTGTGAATATTGGTTATGACGGTCGGCCTTTCTTCAGCACTGCAGGGCATTCCGGAACGGTAGTTCCTGTGTTTGCTTACGGACAGGGGGCCGAAAACTTCACGGGATTGATGGATAATACCGGTATTCCGGAACGATTGCGCTCTTTAATGGCCCGGTAAATTCCAGGGTTCGTAGGCGGCTTTTCTCAGCTCCTTTACGTTTTTGAACGGTTTGGGAGGTTTGAGGTATTTTGCAAGGAAACGGTAAATGTCAAGCCTGATGGCAGAAGCCTGGGGCATGTCCATGCGGTCAAAGGAGTGGCCTCCGGGATGGCTGTCGAAAATTTTATATTCGAAGGATTTTCCTTCGGCTTTCAGCGCATGAATCAAGTGTTCTACTTCCAGGGAATTTACATCGGCATCGTTCGTGTTGGTGTGTATCAAAAGCGGCGTTTGTAGTTTGGAGGCTTGCCAGACCGGGGAGCGGCGGCGGTATTCGGCCACATCTTCTTCGGGCGTTTTCCCGATATGGTACGGGGCCGAGAACAATGCCATATATTCCGGGCCTTTGTAGCCAAGACGGGCAATAACGTCACTAACCGGAACTCCGGCAAATCCGCAGACGTAGTCTTTGGGATGGTCAAAAAGGTTCATCAGCGTGATCATTCCTCCGTGACTCCAGCCCATGATGCCTACACGAGATCCGTCCACGATGTCGTAATTCTCCACCATATAATTCCGACCGTACCAGACATCCTCGTTTTCCAGTCCCCCGTAATCTATGTTTTCGTACACAGCACGTCCGTAACCCGTACTGCCGCGGTATTCAGTAGCCACGATGATGTATCCCTGTGCGATCAGTTCACGCACAATATGTGTGTAATACGTAGTAAAATCACCGTGAACACCTCCGTGAGGAAGTACAATTAGCGGGTATTTTTTTGCAGGATCAATATCTCTTGGAACAAAGATGTATGACCACACCTTGAGCGGATTGCCGGCTCCCTGTCCAGTGGGATTGTCTTCTTTCCAGCGGGGTACTGTAGGAATGTAAACTTTGTCAATGTATGCCACATCACCTGCTTTTTGGTACCACAATACATCGTCAATTTGTTTTGCCAGGCTGAGTGCCTGATGATCCACTTCCTGCGAGGCAAGTGACCACGCAGGAAGCAACATCAGGATCAAAAAGATCCATCTTTTCATAGGTAAGAAATTTAACAGTCCGTTTACATTTTTCTGTCAGCAGGAGTGCCGGGCAGCGGTTCGTAAGACTCCAGTTCCTTCATCAGGACTTCAATAGCCTTATTCAGCTGGGCGTCATTCCCCAGAAAATCTTCAAAAGGATTGATATCCACTTCAATATCCGGATCCACACCGTATCCCTCAATAATCCATTCTCCCTCTGTGGAATAGGACGTAAAGAACGGTGTGCGGACATCTTGTCCGTCCAGGTAGCGTTTGGAACCCGAGATGCCCACAATGCCGCCCCAGGTGCGTGTCCCTATGAGCTTGCCGAGTCCCATTTCGCGGAAACCGTAGGGGAACAGATCCCCATCGGACATCGAATATTTGTCTATCAGGCAAACTTTGGGACCCGAGTGGCTTTCGTTGGGAACCGGGACATTGGTGCCGTTCCGGTACATGCTCATGCGGTATGCCTCGCGGGCCAGGCGTTCCAGGATCATAGGCGAAACGTTCCCGCCTCCGTTCATGCGATCGTCAATGATCAGCGCTTTTTTGTCCAGTTGTGTATAGAACAGTTTGGTGAACATGTCCAGACCGGGTCTTCCCATATCGGGAATGTGAATATACCCGATCTGACCGTTGCTGGCCTTGTTTACTTTGCGGATGTTTTCCTGTACCCATTCGTAATAGAGCAGGGGAGATTCATCGGCGATGGGTTTGACGTAAACTGTCCGGGCTCCGGTCCGGGAAGGTGTACTGTTCACAGTAAGGGCAACGGTTTTTTCTGCCTTCCCCAATAAACCTTCGTAAATTACCTGCATATTGGAACAATCCATCCCGTCTACAGCCAGAATATAATCGCCTTGGGATACGTCAACACCTCCGTCCAGGAAGGGGGAACGCAACGATTTGTCCCAGTTCTCTCCTTCAAAAATTTTTACCACTTTGAATGCCCCGGAAGGATCCTTGGTGAATTTTGCCCCCAAAAGGCCTGTTTTTACCCGTTCCGGACCGGGAGTGTCTGAAGGAGATGTTACGTAACAGTGTCCCACGTTCAGTTCCGAAATCATTTCCCCAATTACATAAGTCAGGTCATGGCGGTGTTTTACGTACGGAAGCAAAGCTTCGTATTTGTCGCGTATATCGTTCCAGTCGCGTCCGTGCATGGTGGGTAGGTAAAAATGATCCCTGAAAACGCGCCAGGTTTCATGGAAAATCTGGTCCCACTCGGCAGGGTAATCTGCCAGTATTTGCACCTGGTCCAGATCAACTTTTTTATCTGACTTCCAGGTGGGAGCTCCTACTATTCGAAGATCCCGGCCTTCCATGATGAGCATTTTCTTTCCTTTTGCAGCAAAAGCCACCGGCATACCTTTGGTAACAGATGACTCTTTCATATCTTCCAGAGAAATCTTTTTGATCTCCCTTCTTGTCCAGAAATACAGATCCCCGTCAAAAGCAGCCATCAACTGGTACATTCCCGGTTCCAACGGCAGGGCGGAAGCCCGTTCTACGATCCCGTCGGTATCCACACGAACGACAATTTGTTTTTCAGAGGGTTCTGCCGTTTTTTTATCTTTACGGTTTTTGGTTTCAGGTGCCGTCTTTTCTTCTTCCACGTTTTTGGCTTTATATTCTACGGCTTTCAGGGCAGTGGGGTCAGGGGTGTCTTTGGCCAGGGGAATGACAAATACATAACTGGAAAGGTTGTAGGAAGCATTCCATTCCACCCTTGAATACGAGGCATTGAAATCCCGGTATGAAGTAAAGAAGAGGTATTTCCCGTCATCCGAAAAAACTCCTGAACCTGAATCGTACCAGGGACTGGTAACGGGATAGGATATGTTGTCTTCAATATTATACAGGTAAACAATGCTCACGCGGTTTTCTGCTTGTGTAGCATAAGAGATCCATTTTCCGTCCGGAGAAATGTCAAAACCACGAATGCCTTCGTAAGGAGTTACAAACATTTTTTTAGCTGTACCCGCTACCGGGTCAGCTACCCAGAATTCACGTTTTTCAGTGGTGAAAAACAATTTTTTTGAATCAGGAGACCAGGTAAGCTGATCGGGATATCCGTCTGTGAAATCAGTAAGCTGGCGGGCAGCTGCAGGATCGTCATACGGCATGACATACAACTGATATTCTCCGCTTACATCTGAGAACCATGCCAGTTGCTTTCCGTCCGGAGACCAGGCGGCAGAACGTTCGTGAACGCCGGGTGTACGTGTGAGGTTATAGGTGGCCCCTTCTGTACCGGGGACAGAGAACACGTCTCCCCTTGCCGTTACAAGGACACGTTCCGCATTAGGAGACAGGGAGAATCCTGCTGCCTGGTCCGCCACATCCAGAAGTTTGGATCTGGCATACAGGTTTTCATCATTAATGCGGATTTCCACTTGCTTAAGCTGTTCCGATTGTGTGTCGTATGTATAAATATATCCGCCGTTCTCAAATACAATATGTTGTTGGGAAGCGGAAGGAAATTTGATGTCGTACCTGTCGAATTCCGTTACTTTTTTAGTGGTCTTGTTACTTGTGTCGTAACAGAACAGGTTCATGACAGAGTCCCTGTCCGAGATAAAATAAATATCGGCCCCGACCCACATGGGAAAAATATCCTGTGCCCGGTCACCATCACCGGCTGTGATGTTCTCCAACTGTGTTGTTCCCACCTTGTTTATCCAGATGTCATCGGCCTGTCCTCCTTTGTAGTATTTCCAGGTTCTGAATTCCCGGAACATGCGGTTTAAAGCCAGGTATTCCCCGTCAGGCGAAAAAGAGCAAAAACCTCCTTCGCTCGTAGGTATTTGAGTCAATTCGCCTCCTTCTGCAGGAACCGTAAAAAGATGGGCGCGCATTCCTGAGAAACTGTACCAACGTGAACGGAACACAACATGCTTGCCGTCCGGGGTCCATCCCATTACTATGTTGTTGGGACCCATGCGGTCTCCAATATTGTCCCTGTCCAGTGTGGCTGTATATGTCAGGCGTTTTGGAACGCCTCCTTCCACAGGGATGGTGTATACTTCCGTGTTGCCGTCGTATTGACCGGTAAAAGCAATGGTTTTCCCGTCAGGAGATATTTTTGGAAAGACTTCGTACCCTATATGGGAGGTAAGCCTTATAGCGGTTCCTCCCGTGGTGGGAACTGAGTAAAGATCACCTGCATAGGAAAAGGCAACCACCCCATTCCCGACTGTGGGGAAACGGAGCAGACGTCCTTCAGATTCCTGTGCATGGATCGTAGTCAGTGCAAATAACAAAATTGCAGTAATTGGAAATTTAAATTTCATAATATGGTATTAATAAATAAATGAATTGTCGGGTTGTAAAGTTAAAAAAGATGTTTCAACCATCGGCAATTCTTCGTATATTTACTAGTACATTTAACTAAAACTTACATTATGTTAAAGTTTGTTCAGGAGTTCAAACAATTTGCCATGAAAGGCAATGTTGTTGACATGGCCGTCGGTATCATCATTGGCGGCGCATTTGGTAAAATCGTTTCATCCCTGGTTGCCGACCTGTTAATGCCGCTTGTTGGGGCATTGGTAGGCGGAGTCAATTTCACTGACTGGCAATGGACCCTCGTGGGAGAACGTGTCAGTAAATTAGACCCCGGGATCATGCTGCCTGCCGTTACCCTGAATTACGGGAATTTCATCCAGGTGTTGATTGATTTTATTATCATAGCATTCTGCGTATTCCTGCTTATCAAAGGGATCAACAGACTAAATTCCTTGAAAAAGAAAGAAGAGGAAGCTCCTGCTCCTGCTCCCGAACCCAAACCTACCAAAGAGGAGTTGCTCTTAACCGAGATCCGCGACTTGCTTAAGAAATAGTCTTATTTTCATAAGGATCCACGTGGACGATCACGTGCGTTTCCGGACCAAATTCCTGGACGAGCCTGTCTTCGATAGCTGCAGCTATCCTATGGGACTCATGGACCGTCAGGCTGCCATCCAGCCGTATGTCAAGCTGGATGGCTCTGCCGTTACCTATGCGCCTTGTCTTCAATTTATGAGGATCCTTCACGGCGGGAAATTCCACTGCCACGATGTCCAGGATCTTATGTTCTTCTTCACGGGGAAGGGACCGTTCCATAAGCTCTTCAAAAGTGGGTTTTAGAAGCTTGTAGGCTACCCGGATAATAAGCACTCCCACAAAGACAGCTGCAACTGGATCCAGGATTCGCCATCTTTCTCCCAGGAAATAGGCCATTCCGATACCGATGAGCGTAGCTACGGAAGAAAGGGCATCTGAGCGGTGATGCCAGGCATTTGCCATAACGGCAGACGAATTAACCCGCTTCCCCTTCAGAAGGGTGTACCAGTAAAGGATCTCTTTAAGAATAATTGATGTCCCGGCGGCCCAAAGTGCTATTTGACCCGGTCGTTCCGGGATAATTTCTTTTGAAAGGATGGCCAGTATGGTTTTTCCGTTATCCCTGATCAATTCAATAGCTACAAAAATCAGGACTATCCCAACCAAAAACGTGGCCAGAGTTTCGAATTTCCCGTGACCGTAACGGTATTTATCATCAGCAGGTTTGGAAGATATTTTAACGAAAATCAACACTACCAGGTCAGTGACAAAATCAGATATGGAATGAATGGCATCTGCAATCATCGCTCCGCTGCGACCAATAATGCCCGCGGCTAGTTTTCCGGCTGATAGTATAACGTTTACGATAAATCCCACCCAGGTAACACGAAGGATTGTCTTTTCCCTGATTTGATTGTTTATTTGTCTGGTTTTCATTGACTTATATTGTTGTGAACCATTGTGCTATCCGGTCTGCATACGTGCGTGATACAGGAATGTCCGGTACTTTATCCGTTCCCAGATCCAGCACAATACCGTTACGGGTGCGTTTGGCCACTTTTACCTGGTCCAGGTTTACCATAAAAGAACGGTGACAACGTACAACCGGCGTATGTGAAAATCGCTCCTCCATTTCACGAAGCGTATTGCGGATCAGGTATTTAGCAATTCCTGATTTTGACAGGTACCAAACTGATACGTAATTGTCTGCAGCTTCCAGGTATAACAGGGAGTCTTTTTTTATGGAAAGCAGCAATTCTCCTTTTTCATCCCTGAAAGTAAGGATGCCGGCTGATAACGGAGTGTTTTCATCTCCGTGCTCCAGTTCTTTTTCCAACTGTTTGATGCGTCTGGAATTCTCTTTCCAGGAGAGGAATAAAATGGTAATAGTGTATGGTAGCAAGAGGATGAGGCTCGTATTTATTACAGAAGAATGGTAAACTTCCATAAAATCCCGTGTTTCATCCAGTGTGTAAGAATATAAGGTGTAGAACAGGGACATGAAGAAGATCTCTCCAATAACCCAGATGATATATTCCCAATAAGTAAGAGTCCTTTTTTTTGTGTAATAGAACATGATGATCCGGCTGATGACCACAACCAGGACACCTGTCAAAATGATCAGGCTGGAATACAGAAAATATTCAAACTGTGTTATGGGATACCACCCCGGAGATTCAAACGGCTTATAGATGTTTATAAAGAGCAGGGCAAATACAGAAGTGAAGACCACCAGGAGGGTGAGGTTGGACCTTTTATAGATAAAAGGCGGGATCTTTCTTCGCATAATACTCATATTACAAAGGTAAAATTTTGCCCCAAATAAAGACGGTTCATCCCGTAAAAGAAACATTCATCCCTTCCCGGGTGATCCCGGCCCATATATTTGTACCATGACATAGAACCGCGTTATTTTGAATCATGCAACGAACAAAACAGTTGAATGCGTGGTTCTCTTATGATTGCCTGGTCAATATCCCGGACAGTCCTGTTATGACAATTCCGTTTCTTTTTACCCAGGAAACAGGACGGGAAGAAGTAAGTATAATTCGGGAGCATATCCATTCAGCTCCTTTTTATCCCGGTTCTGATTCAACTATAAAAGAAAATCAAACATTTCGCTATGTCATATTCGCTCCTGCCGGGATATCCCGTTTTAACAGGGCGGTAATCATGTTGCACGGACTGAATGAACGTTCATGGAGTAAATACCTTGCCTGGGCAGAGGATCTGGTCCTGAACTGCGGCATTCCGGTCATTTTGTTTCCCATTGCTTTTCATATGAACAGGACTCCTGAAAACTGGTATACACCCCGCTGGTTGCAACCCTGGCTCAACCGGCGGAAACAAGAAATAAAGAACCTGGTCAACGCTTCTTTTGCCAATGTCGCTCTGAGTTCAAGACTGACAGCAAGTCCTTTGCGTTTTTTTAGTTCCGGTATGGAGTCGGCTTTTAACCTGAACCAACTTGTAAGAGAAATAAAGCAGGGCAAACATCCTTTATTTAGGGAAGATGCCGGAGTGGATTTTTTTGCTTATTCCATAGGAGCTTTGCTGACCCAGGTAAATATGATGGCAGATGTGGACGGGTATCTTAAAGATTCCAGGTTGTTTGCATTCTGTGGCGGATCCGTATTTGAAAGAATGAACGGGAATGCGCGAGATATCATTGATCAGGAAGCATACAATACCATCAGGTCCTATTACCTGAATGATTTTTTGGATAAAGAATTTTATGAGAATACCCTGGAAACGCATTCAGGTCTTTTATTTGAAACGGCATTTAAGAACATGATCCCGTCAAACGATGCATCAGGAATACGTCAGGTATTTTTTGCCGGGGCCAAAGACAGGATAAAAATGGTGTCTCTTAAACAGGATGTTGTCATGCCAACGATTGGTCTACAAGAAGCTGTGGGGGTAAAACTGTCGGATCATATGCTGGAAGAATTGGATTTTTCTTACCCTTACTCCCATCAAGTCCCTTTTCCGGAAAACGGAAAAGAGTCGGAATCTGAAATCCGGGAATCATTCAGGGCAGTATTTGACCGTGCCGCTTCTTTCCTTGTATAAAGATCAAATTTTGATTGCAAATTTCTTTAGTCGAGTGTCCAGCATATCAGTGGGGATGATCTTTTTAATGGTATCGGCAACGGCATTTAAAAGGCGCTCCCGGATAAAATCCCGCGATACAATCAGTGATATTTCCCTGACCGGAGGTGGTGACATGACGGGACGAACATTTTTGAGTTGTGATTCACTGAGCATTGGCAGATGCAATTGGGGGATAAGGGTGTAACCTCCGTTTGTGTCTATGATCCTTACCAGGTTGTCAATACTGCCGGCCTCATAAACCTGTTTGTCCGCCGGGGTATTCTCGGTACAAAAATTAAATATCTGGTTTCTCAGACAATGACCTTCCTGAAGAACCCACAAGTGTTGCAGGGGAAGCTCTTGAGCGTGAAGTTCTTCTTTACGGTAATTGGGATCGGAAGGCGAGACATACGCCACAAATTTTTCGTAATAGACAGGAATTTCCAGCAGATCTTCGTCCATAAGTGGAGTAGCCAGCAATCCCATATCGATCTTTGCCTCTTTCAGATCCCTGGTGATCTCGTCTGTGCGCATTTCCATTATACGAACTTCCGTCATGGGGTAGAATTCCTGGAAAAGTCCTATAAAGCGGGGAATGATATAAGGAGCGACCGTGGGAATTATGGCCAGGTTCAATTGCGTTGCCATTACTTCTTTGTGTGAAAAGACTGTTTCTTTCAATTGCATGCTGTTTTGCAATACCACCCTTGCCTGGCGAAGAATCTCCTGACCGAGGGGTGTCGGTGCAACCGGGTGTTTGGAACGATCAAAGATCCTGATATCCAGTTCTTCTTCAAGTTTTGCTATCATAGCACTCAGGGTGGGTTGAGCTACCCGGCAGGCTTGTGCCGCTTTTACAAAATGCCGATGTTGGTCAACCGCTACTATATATTCCAGTTGTTGTAATGTCATAAAACAAAGATATAGATAAAAACGATAAGTACATAGAAAATATCTGTTTGATAAATATATTACGACCCCTTACCTTTGTAACTGAAAAGAAAAAGATAAATTCTAAACTATTAAAAAAAATATTATGAAAACATTGGATTACATCAAATTAGACAAAAACGGAATTGTTCCTGTTGTAGATGAACTTAACAAATTACTGGCAGATATCCAGATTTTTTATACCAACCTGAGAGGGTTTCACTGGAATGTAAAAGGCAAACAATTCTTTATGCTCCATGAAAAATTCGAAGAGATCTATGATGACATAAACGAAAAAGCCGACGAGGTAGCCGAAAGGATCCTTATGTTGGGTCATGTGCCGGCAAATAATTACAGCGATTACTTAAAACTGTCGGAAATAAAGGAAGTAAGTGGCGTATCTGACGGGAAAGAGATTGTGAAGAGGATCCTGGATTCATTCACTACCCTTATGACACGCGAACGCAAAGTGCTTGAAATGGCCGGAAAAGCTGAAGACGAAGTTACGGTTGCCATTTTGAGTGATTATCTTAAAGAGCAAGAAAAAACCGTCTGGATGCTGGTGGCCTACCTGGACGAATAAGAGAAGAATCCCCGAACCGCTGCACAAGCTTACAAATAAAGTTAAATATTGAAAAAATTAAATATCATGGAAAAGATCAACAATGTAACTGAAAACAAACCAATCCCCAGAATAGGCGAACCCGCTCCTGCTTTTAAAGCCGTTACGACTCAGGGAGAAATCAATTTCCCTTCTGATTATAAAGGAAAATGGGTTGTTCTGTTCAGCCATCCCGCCGATTTCACACCTGTATGTACGTCCGAGTTCATGACCTTTGCTTCTATGGAAAAAGAATTTAAAGAATTAAACACCGATCTGGTTGGCTTGTCTGTTGACGGTCTATACAGTCACATTGCCTGGCTGAGAACCATTAAGGAAAAGATTCAGTACAAGGGAATGAAAAATGTTGAAGTGAAATTCCCCCTTATTGAAGACATAACCATGGAAGTTGCCAATCTTTACGGAATGCTTCAGCCGGGAGAAAGCAATACAAAAGCCGTAAGGGCCGTGTTCTTTATTGATCCCAAAGGCATTATCAGGACCATCATTTATTATCCTTTATCCCTTGGCCGTAACTTTGACGAGATCAAACGTGTTTTAATAGGACTGCAAACTGCGGATAAATTCAATGTAGCCCTTCCCGCCGACTGGCGTCCCGGAGACGACGTTATTGTTCCTACGGCAGGTTCATGCGGACAAGCGCAAAGCCGTCTGGAAGTTCCCGAAGAAGGGGTTACCTGCTACGATTGGTTCTTTTGCACTAAAAAGCTGGAGAAAGAGAAAGTGGAGAAAGCTTTATGGAATAAAAAATAGTTTAGATTTTGATTTTGTAAAGCAAAAGAACAAACCGGCGCGCATTGGTATGCAATGCGCGCTTTTTTATTAATTTTGATAAAAATAAATTCTTATGGAAGAAGATTACCTGATCTGTTATTGCAACGAAGTTTACAAAAGTACGATCGTTAATGCCATTAAAGAAAAAGGCCTGAAAACAGTTGAACAGGTAGGCGAAGAAACAGGCGCCGGCCAGGTTTGCGGACAATGTCAGCCGGACATCCAGAAAATACTGGATGAATTAAACGGTAATTAAAAAAAGATCCCTCTTGTCAGGAAGGCAGGAGGGATTTCATTTTTTTTGCAATCATACGGCTGGCAAATCCGGGACTCAGACGATACAATCTGTTCAACATTTTGGAATCTTTTCCAACAAAGATCCTTTCTTTGCCTTTTTCCATAGCATCAATGATAATGTCAGCGGCTTTGCCGGGATCCATCGGGTTGAATTTCTTTTCCTGTGCGGGATCAGCTTCAGGCATTTCCAGACCCGAATTCGACATAATATTGGTTCTGATGGCTCCGGGAAAGACAATAGACACATCTACATTCGTATCTGTCAGTTCTGAATTTAATCCTTCCGTAAGCAATTTTATGGCAGCTTTTGTGGCTCCATAGATACTTTGACCGGGTATGGGAATGAATCCGCCCATACTGGCTACATTCACTATATGTGCAGAGGGACGTTCCAGCAAATGTGGCAGGAAGGCCTTGATCATGTATAACGCACCAAAGAAATTGACATGACAAAGACGTTCAATTGCCGGCAGGTCCAGGTCGTTTATCTTCACAAAGGGCTGTACTATCCCGGCGTTGTTGATAATACTATCCACACTTCCGTGAGCTTCAATTATCTCCCCGGGTAATTGATCAATCAAGTCTTTATTTCCAATGTCGACCATGTGTAATGATAAACGTTCCCGATTCTCCGGGCCGGCTAATTCTTTTGTTTGATTCAAGGCATCTTCGTTAATGTCCAGGGCAGCAACCCGGCTCCCTCTGCGCAACAGAGAGAGGACTAGTTCCCGGCCAATACCGTTTCCGCCTCCTGTTACTACGATTACTTTGTTTTTTACTTTCATGACAGTTGTGTTAAAATGTTGTAAAATATTGAGTATCAATAATTGTTCCATGATAAAATACCCGGTATAATCATGACAAAATTGTCATATGAAAAAATTGAAAAAATACGCTCAAATGAACATAAGTTCATTTTATTTGTTATATTTGCATTGTCAAACCAATAAAAAAATTGAATTATGCCAAAAGGAGATCGTACCGGACCAATGGGACAAGGTCCTGTTACCGGAAGAGGATTAGGATACTGTAGAGGTAGTGAATTACCAGGTTTCGGCCGCGGACATAGCCGGGGAATGGGTTATGGCCGTGGTTACGGATTTGGCTTGTGGCCTTCATACAGTAAAGATGATGAAATACAAACGCTGAAAGACCAGGCAGTATCCTTAAAACGTGCTCAGAAAGACATTGAAAAACGACTGGGCGAGCTGGAAAAAGATTAAAGCCTGTACTGCGGATCAAACGCATCTTTCCAGGTACCTTCCGGCAGGAGGAGATTAGGGCTTACCTTGCAATCCGTCCGGTTGTTGCAGACCGTAACCAAAAGGGTGAGGAAATCATGAATAAAAGCTATCTTTGCCCTATGAAACGTACCTTTATTTATTTCTGTTTGTTATGGATCCCGTGGACGGCCCAGGCTCACCCGGGAGCCCTTTTATCGGATCAGGTAAGATATACTCCCGAAGATCAGCAAGTTTATGAAAAAGTAATGGAAATTTTGCTGCCTTTGCAAGGAGAATCCATGCCCGTACTCATTATGAAAGCGGCAGAATCCATGCTGGAAACCCCTTATGTTGGAGGGACCCTGGAACAGACGCCGGAACGTTTAACCGTTTCCCTGGCACGTACCGACTGCATTTTGATGGTAGAAGCCTGTGTTTGTATGGCCCTGACAGCCAGGCAGAAAGATCATAGTTTTGAGGCGTTTTGTGAAAATCTAAGGCAATTCCGTTACCGCGACGGTATAACGGACGGGTACGCCAGTCGCATTCATTACACCAGCCGGTGGATACTACAGGCAGAAGAACGTAATCTGGCCAGGGAGATGAGCCGGAACATATCAGGTACCCGTCTGGAACAGTCTTTTTCCTATATGTCTCGTCATGCGGATAAGTACCAATCACTGGCCGGGAACCCGCAACTTACCGAACGCATTGCCACACTGGAAAAAGAACTAACAGGAGAAAAATATTACTACATACCCAAAGCAAAACTGGAAGAAAACCTGGATAAGATTCAACACGGGGATATGATCTGTTTTGTGAGCGGCACCGAAGGTCTTGATATTTCCCACGTGGCGTTTGCCTATGAATCCTATACTTGTGAACACGATTGTTGTCCGGACGGACGTGGTTGTCCAAATGGGCAAAGAAGACTGGGTTTCATACATGCCTCATCCAAAGAGGAGAAAGTAGTCGTAGATGATATGACACTGGCCGGTTATGTCAACAGCACCCCGTCTTGTAAAGGAATCAGGATCGTTCGCTTTCTGTGATCCAGTCTATGATTTTCTGTATGAATTGAGGCACAGGTATTTCCGGATCGCTTGCAAAAGACATAATCTTGCCTTCCTTTTTGTTGTCCGAATACTTGTCCAGGTATTGTTGAAAAACCGTTTCTCCCCATTCCTTTTTCAGTTCATCTGCATATGTGTTGTTGGAATAAAACAACTGAATCCCCCGTTCTCCGTAGGCCAACAGCTTATCATTGATGGCTTCCTCATCGGCCCTTCTATCGGCAAAATACGTACTGTGTTTATCAAATGCTACGGCAATAGAAATGTCAAAAGCCAATGCCAAATCAACAAAATCCGGCATGCTGGATTTATTACCTACATCCAGAATGGTAACACCCAGCATATCATAATCCAGCCCAAGCCTTTTTTCATAGTCCAGTAAGATTTTTTTCTGATAATCTGTTTCTATCAGGATGGCTTTCTTGCTAAAAAATATTTCGTTAAGATCAGTCGATACGATATTCCTGAATTTTTTCTTCAAGGATTCAACGGAGGAACAATCAGGGGCTTTAATTTGTGTTCCGCATCCTTCATTGGTAACGATCCGAACCGAATCAAAATCCGGCAGCGTAACAAAATTGGTGGAATGTGTGATGTAGATCACCTGGTTCTTTTCACTCAGGTTTTTCAATACCTTGTATAAATTGCGTTTCATCCTGGGGTAGAGATACATTTCCGGCTCTTCAATCATCAGGATGAATCCCTGGCTTTTATGTCGGTTGTAGGTATCCAGGATGGATAATATAATGGCGTTCTGTACGCCTTCCCCAAGTGCCCGAAGGGGGGTTGCCCGGTCTTCTTCGTACAGGCACATTTCCAGGGATTGGTAAAAATCCTTTGAGGTGATGGGCTTGAAAAATATATCCCACGACGTGTCGTTCAAGTCTATATCATACCCCAGGTAATCCAGCATGGATTGCCTGAGGGTATCCTTCAAACGTGAAAAAGCTTCGGTCCGCAAGGTAATCATAGCCTCTTCTATACACTGGTCAAACCATTGTTTACGCGGTATTTGTGTTTCAGTACCGTCTGTGTTCATCATAGAGATGGTATTGTCTTCCCTTAGAAAATCCCGGTTGATCTCGGTAAGCAGGCTGTTTAGCAAAGTTTGCCGGATATCGGAACGGGATTGTGTGGTGATCCGGTCGGTACGGATATACACAACAGGCGTTTTTTCGCGGATCTTATCCAGCGGACAGTCCAGGGTATTGAACATCCTTACTCCTGCTGTTCCCGGATTTTCTGCAATGACCTGTATTGTGCGGTTTTCTTTTGTCAGGCAATACTTTTCCAGATAACGCCGACCCTTTAACGGTCCTTCTTTATGGCGTTTATAAATACAACGGATCTTGTCTACCCGGGCAGGGTCTGCTCCGGGGAAGGGAACGTGGAGGTACGGTTCATCAAACTCGATCTCTACATCGATGTCCCGGGCAGGGTCCTGCCGGTACACGTCTTTTTCGGTAAATATTTCTTCTACAGGACATTCCTGGCTTAGTATCTTGTTGATACACCAGAGGATGTTGCTTTTTCCCGAATTGTTGGGACCTATAAAGACAGTTAACTGTGAGAGATCAATTTCGACCGTGTCCTTGATGGAGCGGTAATTGGAAATACGGACTTTTTTAAGTTTCATGCATTAAAGGTATAAAAAAAACGATCCCGCCATTATGTGACGGGATCATAAACGTAGAAAATGTATTAAAAAGTGTGAATGGCAAGCCCGCTGCGTAGTTTGGGCTCAAACCAGGTTGTTTTGGGAGGCATGATGTTCCCGGTATCGGCAATGTCTATCAATTGCTGCATGGTTACCGGGTAAAGGGCAAAAGCTGCTGCCATTTCACCTGAATCCACACGACGTTTCAATTCACCAAGTCCTCTTATCCCACCAACAAAATCAATGCGCTTGCTGGTTCTCAGATCCTTAATATCCAGCAATTTATCAAGAACGAGATTGGAAAGGACCGTTACGTCCAGCGTTCCAATGGGATCGTTGTCGTTGTATGTCCCCGGGCGTGCCGTCAGGGAGTACCAGCAACCGTTCGTGTACATGGAAAAATTGTGCAGTCCTGAAGGAGTATAGGGTTCATCCCTGTCGCAGAAGCATTCCACCAGGAAATCCCGGGATAATGCCTGCAAAAAAGTTTCAGGAGCCATTCCGTTGAGGTCTTTGACCACACGGTTGTAATCGATTATCTTCAGATGACTTTGGGGGAAAACAACCGCCATGAAATAATTGTATTCTTCATTTCCGGTATGAGAGGGATTCATGGCCTTACGTTCTGCTCCCACCAGTGCGGCTGCGGCTGTCCGGTGGTGACCATCGGCTACATAGAAAGCAGGTACGGTGGCAAAAACCTCTGTGATGCGACTGATATCTTCGGGACTTGATATGGCCCAGAAATGATGTCCAAATCCATCGGGTGCGACAAAATCGTATTCGGCAGGTGCTGCGACCACACGTTCCACGATCTTATTGATCAGGGGAACGTCCGGGTAAGCAAAGAAGACTGGTTCTATGTTGGCACTCTGGATCCGGACATGGACCATCCGGTCTTCTTCCTTGTCTTTTCTTGTCAATTCATGCTTTTTTATCTTGCCGGACAGGTAATCGTCTACGTGTGCGCAAACCACCAGGCCGTATTGCGTACGTCCTTCCATGGTTTGGGCATATACATAATACATTTCCCGGGGATCCCTGACAAGCCATCCGCGTTCCTGCCACAACCGGAAATTGACTACGGCTTTGTCATAGGCTTGTGTGGAGTGTTCATCAATTAAGGGGTCAAAGTCTATCTCGGGTTTTGTGATATGGAGCAGCGACTTTTCTCCCGCCTCGGCTTTTGCCTCGGCGGAGTTCAATACATCGTAAGGCCGAGCGGCCACTTCTTCCACCAATGGCACAGGGGGACGAAGGGCTGCGAAAGGTTTGATCTTTACCATAACTATTTGTTCAATTGGAATTTTCTGTCCCCGTTTTTCAGGAATGCCACGATCTGGCGTGCTGCTGCCAGACCTGCATTGACGTTGGCTTCCTGTGTCTGGGCCCCCATCTTTTTAGGTGTAGCAAAAACACGGGTGTCAAACTGGGCGCGTAAAGCATCCATATTGCCCGGGGCCACGTCACTTGCGTATTTCAAATCCGTACGTTCTGCCAGGACGGCTTCCAGTTCTTCTTCATTCATAACTTCTTTCCTGGCCGTATTGATCAGGCAGGCTCCTTTGGGCATCAGGGAGAGCAATGAGCTGCCTATTGACCCTTTTGTGGCATCGTTGGCCGGGATGTGAAGCGAGAGGTAGTCGCTGCGGCTGTACAAATCTTCCAGTGTATTGGCTACGTGTACCCCGTCGGTCTGCATTACAGAGGCCGGAACAAAAGGGTCGTAGGCATAGATTTCCATACCAAAGCCCTTGGCCAACCCGGCTACCAGACGTCCTACGTTCCCGTAAGCATGGACACCTAACGTTTTACCCCTTAACTCAGTACCTGTGCCGGGTTGGAATTGTTTGCGGGCCATATAGATCATCATGCCAATGGCCAGTTCGGCAACAGCATTGGAATTTTGCCCGGGGGTATTCATGGCAACAACGTTTTGACTGCTGCATGCGTCCAGGTCCAGGTTGTCGTACCCGGCTCCTGCGCGAACCACGATCTTCAAATTCGGGGCTGCCTGTATCACTTCACGGGTGATTTTGTCTGAACGGACAATAAGTGCATCAGCCTTAGATACGGCTTCCAGCAACTGTTCCGGGGTTGTATAATTTTCCAGGAGTGACAATGTCATTCCTGCCTGTTCCACAATGGTCCGGATGCCGTCAACGGCTTTTTTTGCAAAAGGTTTATCGGTAGCTATTAAAACGTTCATGGCTTAATTATTTATGAAGTTTTTCAAATTCCTGCATGCAGCTGATCAGGGCCTGCACGTTTTCTTTAGGACAGGCGTTATAGATGGAAGCCCTGAACCCTCCCACGGAGCGGTGCCCTTTAATGCCCGCCATGCCCCGGGATTTGGCAAATTCCAGGAATTCAGCTTCCAGGGATTCGTTTCCTTCAGACATAACAAAACACACATTCATTATGGAACGGTCTTCCCGGGCTGCCGTTCCCTTGAAGAGCAGGTTGCGGTCAATTTCTCTGTACAGAAGGTCTGCTTTTTCACGATTTATCTTGTTGATGGCTTCCACACCGCCCAGGTTTTTGAGCCATTTTAGTGTTTGTGTCATAATATAGATGGGAAATACCGGCGGGGTGTTGAACATGGAATCTCCGTCAATATGGGTCTGGTAATTCAACATGGAAGGAATGTGCCTGGTTACTTTTCCCAGGATGTCTTTACGTATGATTACGAATGTAACACCGGCAGGTCCCACGTTTTTCTGAGCCCCTCCGTAGATCATGGCATATTTGGATACATCAACCGGACGACTCATAATATCTGAGGACATATCTGCTATCAGGGGAACGGGAGCGTCCATATCCGTCCGGATCTCGGTCCCGTAGATGGTATTATTGGTGGTAATATGGAAATAATCCGCATCGGAGGGAACGGTGTATTCTTTGGGGATGTAATTGAAAGTGGTGTCTGCGGAAGACGCTACGGTAACGACTTCTCCGAATCCTTTGGCTTCTTTGATGGCCTTTTTTGCCCAAACTCCCGTTTCCAGGTAGGCTGCTTTCTTCTCCATCAGGTTCATTGGAACCATGCAAAATTGCAGACTGGCCCCGCCTCCCAGGAAAAGGACTTCATAATTATCGGGAATATGCAACAGCTCTATCCACAGAGCCTTGCATTCGTTCATTACGGCTTCCCATTCTTTGGAGCGGTGTGAAACTTCAATAACGGACATTCCGGTCTGACTAAAATCCTGTAAAGCTTCTATCCCTGCCTGTACTGCTTCCCGGGGAAGGATGCAGGGGCCTGCGTTGAAATTGTAAGTGGTTTTCATATTGTTGTGTTTTTATTACGATTTTTCTGTGAATACAAATATATGCTAAAAATGTACAATCAAAAAACTAATTATTGCTAATGATTTGTAAGTTTTTTTGTCCCGTTTCTTTTTCGCAGTAATGGCATTTAAGAACAAGGCCTCCCGGAGTCATCCGTGTTGTAAAACGGGTTTTGACCGGTTCGTGATTGGTAATGCACCTGGGATTGAGACAGCGAACCAATCCAAATATTTCTGAGGGGATTACTACCGGTCTTTTTTCAACTACCTGGTAATTTTTTATGATGTTGAGGATGGCATCCGGTGCAACCAAAGCGATCCTGTTGACATCGTCTTCTTCAAAAAATTTGTCGGAGATCTTAATAATTGATTTTAAACCAAGCACCTTACTTTCCAGGTTTGTCCCGAAAGTCATTTGAAAATCCCCTTTTGCAAGGCCCAGGATCTCAATGACATGAAATAATTGCCCGGCCGGTATCCTGTCAATGACAGTCCCGTTATTAATTGCACTGACTTTTAGTTTTTTCTTTGTTTCCATGTCTTACATCTGGTTCATTAAGTACGTAATGATCCCCATACGGGTGTATACCCCGTTACGAGCTTGTTCAAAATAATAGGCTTCCGGACGGTCATCCACATTAGTGGAAATTTCCTTAACCCTGGGTAACGGATGAAGGATCCTTAAATTGGGTTTGGTGTTTGTCAGCATGGTTACATCCAGTCTCATCAGGTTTTTAACACGTTCGTATTCCATAGGGTCCTGAAAACGCTCCTGCTGTATCCGGGTCATATAAAGAATGTCGGTGTCATCTATCTGGCCTTCTAGCATATTATGTTGTGAATAAGGAATATCCCTTGCATCCAGGAAATCTGTGTATTCCTTAGGGATTGCCAGTTCAGGACAGGAAACAAACCGGAACCGGGGTTTGAAATGGCTCATAGCCTGCAACAGCGAATGGACGGTCCTTCCGTATTTCAGATCCCCCACCATGGTTAGGGACAGGTTATCCAGCGAACCTTGTGTTTTGCGTATGGAATATATGTCCAACAGCGTCTGGGTAGGGTGCTGGTTGGTTCCGTCCCCTGCATTGATCACGGGGCATCCGGCTATTTCAGAAGCATACCGTGCAGCTCCGTCCAGAGGGTGACGCATGACGATCATGTCTGAGTAATTGGAAACCATCTTAATTGTATCTTTTAGGCTTTCTCCTTTTGAAACGCTGGTAGCATCGAGTGAAGAAAAACCGATGACACGGGCACCCAGGCGGTTGGCTGCCGTTTCAAAACTCAGACGTGTACGGGTGGACGGTTCAAAAAATATGCAGGCAATGACTTTTCCGGTATACAGCGGACGGTTTGTGTCGGCTTCGTATTCCAGGGCAAGGTCAAGTACCTGCAACATTTCTTCTTTGTTGAAGTCGTTTATTGATATGAGAGATTTCATAAATGAAATATTACAATGACTATGTTGGTTCAAGGGATGATAAAAGGGCTTCGGTGCGGGAGGGCAGTACCTTTACTTTAATACGGCAGGGCAGGGAACTGTCCTTGTAATCCTGTTCTGTTATAACGGCTTCCGTATCCCGTATGGCTTTCATTACTTTATCCGTCCGGTCGTAATCAAATTGCAGCTCTACGGTCTGAAGGACTTTCTTTTCCGTTATCTCGGCATTTTCCAGTGCATTAGCGGCAGCCGTTCTGTAAGCGTTTATGAGGCCTCCCGTTCCCAGCTTAATACCTCCGAAATAGCGTACCACGGCCATCAAAACATCGGATACGTCAATGGAGATCAATTGTCCCAGGATGGGTTTCCCGGCAGTGGAAGAAGGTTCTCCGTTATCATTAGCCCGCCACGGCTCTCCTTCAGGTCCCAAACGGTACGCATAACAGATATGACGGGCATCATAGTATTTCTTTCTCAGGTTTTCCAGCAGTCCCCTGATCTCTTCCTCATCTGAAATGGGAAACCCGAAGGACAGGAATCTACTTCCCTTTTCCTTATAAAGGCCCTCGCAGGGAGCTTTCAGGGTTTTATATATCTCACCGGGGCACATCATGCGAAAATACGTCTTTTACGTATCTTTGCAAAATCGAGGTAGAAAAATATGGGGTTTGCAGACAAATTTATTGAACAGGCAACCGCCGCTCTTTCCCGGTGTGATGACCTGCTGATGGCAAAAGCCGGGGAAGCCAATCCCTGGTTTTGTCCCGTATTTGTGAAACACCGTCTCAACACGTTGAAAAAAAGCCTGGAAGAGGAAAAAAACTTATTGGTTGAACTGCTGGAATTTAAAGTCCTTCCTTCTGCGCCCCGTTTGATAACCATTGTTGCAGCTGGCAATATCCCATTGGTTTGCTGGCATGATTTTGTGTGTGCTTTGGCTTATTCCGTGGCACATCCGGAAGAAGTTACCTTGGAAATAAAGCTGTCTTCCAAAGATAATGTTTTACTTCCGGCCCTGGTCGATCAGCTTTACCGTATGGAAAATTCCTGCCTTGAAGGAGTGCGGGTGCGTTTTGTGCCTCAGGCGGATTCCCTAACCCGTGCGATCCTTTTTACGGGAGGCACCCAGGCCGAGGCTTATTACCGGCAGTCTTTTTCCGGTATTCCTTTGCTCATGCGCACCGGCAGAAGTTCCATCGCTGTGCTGGAGGGGTCCGAGTCTGACCAGCAGCTGGAAGGTCTTACCCGGGATTGTTTCCTTTACTTTGGACTTGGATGCCGTAATGTCTCATTATTATTGGTTCCTGAGGAATACGATTTCCGTCCGTTTGTGCAAAAGGTCAGATCTGTGATGGGACCGGTATTGCGGGAACACAAAAATTATATGAACGCACTGCGTCATGCAAAGGCCTGTACCCTGATGTTAAGTGAAGAGCACAAAGAGCTCCCTGCGGATCTTTTTGTCCTTGAAGAAAGAGATGATCTGAATCCCCCGGTGGCGGTGGTGAACTTCATAAAATGCAAAAAACAGGAAGACGTCTCGCGTTTTCTGGAAATGAAACGTGATTTGATACAATGCGTTGCGGGAACCGCGGATCTCCCGTTTGGGAAAACTCAGTTTCCCGCTTTTACAGATTATGCTGACGGACTGAATACTCTGGAATGGCTACAAAAATTATCATATTGATGGGACCCACCTGTGTGGGAAAAACCGCACAAAGCCTTGCGATTGCCCGTTTGCTGCAATCGCCTGTTATCAATTGCGACAGCCGGCAGATATACAAAGAATTGAAAATCGGTGTGGCACGTCCTACTGAAAACGAATTATCACAGGCGAAACATTATTTTATTGCCAGCCACACCATACATCGGACGTATTCTGCGGGTGATTATGAACGTGAAGCCTGGGAATTGGTCATGCGGCTTGCCCCTTCTCACGAATACCTGCTAATGGTCGGCGGATCGGGGTTTTACATTGATGCATTTGTAGGGGGTATTGACCATATGCCGCCATCGGATCCCGGATTAAGGGAAGAGCTGGCCCGGAGGGCAGAACAACCCGAAGGATATGAAAGCCTGCAAAATCAATTGAAAGAAATGGATCCTGTCACCTGGGCCCGTATAGATCTGGCCAATAAACGCAGGGTACTACGTGCCGTTGAAGTGTGTTTGTCATCAGGCAAACCCTATCATTATTTCTTAACAAACACACCCAAAAAGCGGCCTTACGAAATTGAAAAAATAATGATGGACAGGCCTCGTGAAGTATTGTATGAACGTATTGACAGGAGGGTGGAACGAATGATGGATGAAGGATTGATGGAAGAAGCACGCCGTTTGTATCCGTATAAAGAACTCCCTGCACTCCAAACGGTGGGGTACAGGGAGCTGTTCGCTCATTTTGACGGGGAATATTCTTACAGCGAAGCGTTACGCCTTATAAAACGCAATACACGCCATTATGCCAAACGTCAATTGACATATTGGCGTGATGTGCCTAGAAGGGAAGATCATCCTCTCCTTCGTCCGGTTCCGTCATTATAGGACCGGGAGCCGGATAATCCGGAGTGGCGGCAACTTCCTGCCCCTTTTCCAGACGCCAGGCACGTACATCGGTGTACCAGCGTCCGTTGTATTCCCTGGATTCAATATTGACAGAAGCTTTAACGGCTTCTCCTATCTTGAACGCATCCAGTTCCTTTACCCGGTCTTCCCCAAATAAGGAAAGGCAGACCTTGCGCGGGTATCCCGATTCCCGTGTTTCCAGGATAAATTCCTGTTTTACCCAATCTCCACGGGCCCCGGTTCCTTTAAATACCGGACGTTTTTCAATCAAAGTTCCCTGGAGTTCCACTTATGCTATCAGTTTGAGGCCGGAAAGACCTTGTTCATTTCCACTTCAAAGATCAACGTGCTGTTGGGCCCGATGGCATTGCCGGCGCCGTTGGCTCCGTAACCGAGTTCGGAAGGAACGTACAAAATGATCTTGCCGCCTTCGCCTACAAGCTGCATCCCTTCTGTCCATGCAGGAATAACCCTGTCCAGGGGGAATTTTGCCATTTCATTGCGGGAATAGGAAGAATCAAATTCAGTGCCGTCTATCAGAGTGCCCACATAATGAACTTCTACCGTATCGGTTGCAGTGGCACGAACCTCGTTGCCTTCACGGATGATCTTGTACTGCAGACCACTGGGTAAAACTACAACGCCTTCTTTTGTTTTGTTTTCTTCCAGGAACGCTTCTCCTTCCTGAATATTGCGTTCTCCTTCAACAACTTTCTTTTTTTGCATGAAAGCCGTAATGTCCTCATTCCAGGCCATCATCTCTTCTCTAGTCGGTTCTTCTTCCTGGGCCATCAGTTCTTTGTATGCCTTGATGACCACCTCGTTATTCAATTCACCGAAATTGGATTGTCTGACCATGGATGCCAGGGAATACCCTACGGCACGACTCAGTGAATCAACGGCTCCCTTTGAAAAATCGGCGTTTGTATCCGATGTGCTGCTGTTACAGGATGCAACAAGCATTCCGCCCATAAGGACGATCGATAGAATCTTTAATGTTCTCATTGTTAAAAATATTGTTTTGAATTATGATCGGGTTTTGTGGCAAACAACAAATGTAAGGTTTATTTCTTGTTATTTAAATAGGAATAACAGCAAATTTTGTGCAAAATACGTGCTCCCACAATGGCATCCCAGGGATCGTTCTCGCCTGGGGCTACTTCACACAGGTCAAACCCTATGATCTTCACCGGTGACGAGGCCAGCAAATACAACAGGTAATCCACCTGCTGAAAGCTTAGTCCCCCGGGAACAGGTGTTCCGGTATGGGGACACAAATCCGGCGAAAAGCCGTCAATATCAAGACTTATGTATACCTGCTCGGGAAGGCTCTCCATAATACGGTGGCACTGTTCCCTCCAGGTAAGGCCTTCGTACAGATCTTCATTCAAAGATTCATCCGGAAAAAAAGCAATCCGGGGGTCACTCCGGATAATCAGATGCTCTTCCCGGCAGTAATCCCGTACACCCACCTGGGTCAGGGCAGTTACGGCAGGTATGGATTTAAGGGCATTATACATTATGGAAGCATGTGAAAACGTGAATCCTTCGTAAGCTTCACGCAGATCGGCATGAGCATCTATGTGCAGGATCCCGAAAGACCCGTAATGTTCTCCCAGTGCCTGCAGGTACCCAAAGGGTACGGAATGTTCCCCGCCTACCAGTCCTACCAATTTTCCGGCCCGCAATTGTTCGGAACATTGCAGGTAAACGATCCGGTTCATCCGGGCACAGGCCAAATTGACTTCGTCCAAAACCTCGCCCAGTCCGTTCTCCCTTGGGTCTATACCGTCTTCCCAGCTTTGAATAATCTTCTGTGCCAGGTTACGGGCTGTCCGGTTAAGGATCGGTAATTCTTCTTGTTCTTCCAATGTGGCGATGGGGATGTTCCAGGCATCGTCTACGCGGGTGTTGAAAAGATCTATCTGAGCAGAAGCATCAATAATGGCTTCCGGTCCCATGCGCGTTCCGTCGCGATAGGATGTGGTAACGTCCCAGGGCACAGATATCAGTATAATTTCCGCTTCTTCCCGGCAGAAAGGCAGGGCAAAGTACCGCCCGTTAGGTACTCCCGGCAGGTTGGGATCAAATGTATTCATACTATACCTTCTCTTATTATATCGTGTATATGGACCATACCCGCATAGCGGTTTTCTCTCAGTACGATCAATTGCGTGATCTTATTGGACTGCATCATTTCATAGGCATGAACTGCCAGTTGATCATAAAGTACGGTCTTGGGTTCCCTGGTCATAACATCAGAGGCACATAAATTTTCAAAACGGTTGTTTTTCTCAACCATCCGCCGCACGTCCCCGTCTGTAATAATTCCCTGCAATTTTCCGCTTTGATCCAGTACAGCTGTCGCCCCCAGTCGATTTCGGGAAATCTCAAAAATTGTATCCCGGATGGATTCGCCGGGTAATACTTTGGGAAGAAGGTTATGATCCATGATGTCACATACCCGCAAATACAATTTTTTCCCTAAAGAACCTCCGGGGTGAAAACGTGCAAAATCTTCCTGCGAAAAACCCCTCAACTGCAACAGGCATACTGCCAGTGCATCGCCTAAAACCATTTGGACGGTGGTGCTTGCCGTGGGAGCCAGGTCGTTGGGACAGGCTTCATGAGGAGCTGAAGCAACCAGTACATAATCTGCAGACCGTCCCAAATAAGATTCCCGGTTACCTACCATGCCAATCAACAGGTTTCCCATTTTGCGTATAAGCGGCACCAGGACTTTGATCTCTGCCGTGTCGCCGCTTTTAGAAAGGCACATGACTGTATCTCCGGGTTGCACAATTCCCAGGTCTCCGTGTATGGCATCGGCAGCATGCATGAAAATGGCAGGAGTTCCTGTAGAATTAAGGGTGGCCACGATTTTCTGACCTATCAGGGCACTCTTTCCAATGCCTGTAACAATCAGACGACCTTTGGAAGTGTAAAGAATTTCGACTATTTTCAAGAATGATCCGTCAATGGACTGACGCAATGTATTAACTGCAAGTAGTTCTTTTTCAATAACTTCAAGTGCCGTCTTTTGAATATCCGCTTTGGTAGTGCTCATAAAATTTTGAAAGAACAAAACAAACGTATAACTTAGTGCACAAAGGTAGTAAAATATGTGTACTTCATCTGAATTGCACTTTCAGCTGAAAAAGCATTTTGGTTTTAACTCATTCAAAGGACAACAAGAAGAGATCATAACCCATTTAATGAACGGGGGAGATGCTTTTGTGCTGATGCCGACCGGAGGAGGGAAGTCCTTATGCTACCAGTTACCGGCCATATTAATGGAAGGCACAGCTGTGGTTATTTCACCCCTGATAGCCCTTATGAAAAACCAGGTGGATGCTATTCGAGGCTTTTCAACCGACAATTACGGCGTGGCCCATTTTCTGAATTCATCGCTGAGTAAAACCCAGGTGGTGGAAGTCAGGGAATCCCTGCTTTCCGGGAATACAAAATTGCTTTATGTGGCCCCCGAGTCACTTACTAAAGCGGAAAACATTCAACTTCTTAAGCAGATTAATATTTCCTTCTATGCCATAGACGAAGCGCACTGTATTTCGGAATGGGGTCATGATTTCCGTCCGGAATACCGCAGGATACGTCCTTTGGTAAAAGAGATAGGGAAAGCTCCCATCATTGCGCTTACTGCCACGGCAACCCCTAAGGTGCAGCAAGATATACAGAAAAATCTGGGCATGATGGAAGCACGTGTTTTTAAAACATCTTTCAACCGGGAAAATCTGTATTACGAAGTAAGGCCCAAGGTGAACGTGAATAAAGAGCTGGTTAAGTTTATCCGGCAGAATTCCGGGAAAAGCGGTATTGTATACTGTTTGAGCCGTAAAAAAGTGGAAGAGATCGCCTCTTTTTTACAGGTAAACGGGATCCGTGCACTTCCATACCATGCGGGAATGGATGCGGCAATCCGCTCAAAAACCCAGGATCAGTTCCTGATGGAAGATATTGATGTCATTGTGGCAACCATTGCTTTCGGAATGGGGATTGACAAGCCGGACGTAAGGTTTGTCATTCATTACGATATACCCAAATCGCTGGAAGGGTACTACCAGGAGACCGGAAGGGCCGGGCGCGACGGAGGAGAAGGCAAATGCATTGCTTTTTACAGTTACAAAGACATTCAGAAACTGGAAAAGTTCAAACAGGGCAAACCTATAGCGGAGCAAGAAGTGAGCAAACAGCTGCTTATGGAAACGGTAGCCTATGCAGAGACAAATGTTTGCCGCCGGAAGATTTTGCTGAATTATTTCGGAGAAGATTACCATCGGGAGAATTGTACGAATTGTGACAATTGCCTGAATCCCAAGAAACAATTTGACGGGCAGGAAGAAATGTGCCTGGCCCTGGAAGCAGTGCAAAAATCCCTGGAACAGTTCAATGCTGAGCACGTGGCCAACATTATTGCCGGCGTATCCAATGCCATGATCAAATCCTACCAGCATCACAAATTGGATGTTTACGGTATGGGAAAGGACAGATCCGCCCATTTCTGGAATGCGGTCCTGCGACAGGGGCTGATCCACCATTTTCTGGATAAAGACATAGAAAAGTACGGGGCCTTGTCCGTTACTCCGGCGGGAAAAGAATTCCTGGAAAACCCGTCTCCCCTGATGCTTTTTGAGGACAGGGAGATGGAAGAGGAGACGGACACTTCAGATACACCCTCCAAAGCCGGTGGAGGAGGGGGAGATACCACTTTACTGGCCCTGCTCAAGGACCTTCGCAGGGATATGGCTCACAAGTTGAAACTCGCGCCTTTTGTCATATTCCAGGACATCAGCCTGGAAGACATGTCCATCCTTTATCCGGTAACGATTGAAGAATTGGTACATTGCCAGGGAGTGGGAGAAGGCAAGGCCAGGAAATTCGGGACGCCGTTTGTTGAATTGATCAATACATACGTAGAAGAGAATGAAATTATCCGACCACAGGATATGGTCGTCAAATCTGTTATCAATAAATCTGTAAATAAGGTCTATATCATTCAGAGTATAGACCGGAAAATGGATTTTGAAGATATTGCCGATGCCAAAGGACTTTCGCTGGATGAATTGCTGGAAGAGATTGAAGTTATTGTTAATTCGGGGACTAAATTGGATATTGATTATTATTTGCAACAGGTCATTGACGATGATAAACTGGAAAATATATTCGATTATTTTCGTTACGAAGCACAATCCGAATCTTTGACGGAAGCCGTGAAAGAACTGGGATCAGAGTATACTGAAGAAGAAGTGAGGCTTGTAAGGATAAAATTTTTAGTTGAGGTTGCCAACTGATGTTTTATCTTTGTCATTTATGCGAAAACGTACCATCATATTATTAAGCCTGTTGTCTCTTTTTTTGGCCGGGGCTTCCGTCTTCGGATATTTGATGCTTTTCAGGAAGCCTTATAACCATAATGTCCGGAATGATACATACCGTGCTGTTCCCTTGGATGCAGTTCTGGTACAACATTTCAGTCAGGTGAACACCCTGACCGGCAATATTCTTGTACCGGGTGGTTACCTGGAGCGTTTTTTTCATCCGGAAGATGGATTAGGCCGTTTTTTGAAAACCATAAATGAAACTACTGTTCCGGAATATCCCGGAATGAAGAAAGCCGAGGCATTGTGTTCGTTGCATCCTTCGGCAAAAAACACGTTGAGCACTCTTTTTTGCTTATCCGGGGCTGATGCCAGCGATCCTCAATGGTGGTACTCATTTATTGATTCAACCGGGATCCCTTACAAAACAAGATCTTATGACGGGCAGACCATATATACATTTTTTGGAGAAAATGAAGATCAAAACGTTTACGCTGCTTATGTGCCAGATATTTTAATGGCGTCATCATCCCTTGTGGTTCTGGAATCGTCGCTGCGTCATTTAAAAAACGGGACTTCCCTGATGGACCATCCGGAATTTGCCCGGCTGGTTGAAGAAACCTCTGTTTCAAAACCTGTCAGAACATTTGTTCCACATGCGCGTATTCCGGCACTTTTTGCTGCTTACCTGGGTGTGCCGCTACAGAAATACGCTTCTTTTTTGAGCACTACTGCGGGTTGGACCGTGCTGGATGGATTTGTTGAGAACAACCAGGTCAGAATGGACGGGTACTCCATGCTATCAGGTGGGCAGGAACATTATTTTGCCACGTTGACAGGTCAGCAAACGCAATCGTTAATGGCTACAGAGGTATTGCCTGCTGCCACTCTGGCAGGTTTATTCCTGGGGTTTTCTGACTTTCAGATGTACCAGGATAAATACAACAGGTACCTTGAATTGCATAAAAAAAGCCGAAAGAATCCGGATAGCGAAACACTGGAGTGGTTCAACCTGTTGTATCCCAGTGAAGTATCTCTGGCTTGCATACCTTTCAGGAACAGTGCTCAATGGATAACCGTGATTCATTCCCGGTATATACATCAGGCCAAAATTCAATTTGCCTTGTTGGGAAAACAGGAAGAAGACAAGGTGATGGTAAACCCAAGACCCGGACTTCTTAAAAACATTTTCGGACCGGTTTTCGATTTGTGTCAGGCAGATTATTATTGTTACCTGGGATCCTCCATTTTGCTGGGACCACAGGACCTTTTAAATGACATACTCGGCAAACACCGGAGCGGAAATTATCATTCACTGGCAGATGCCGTCGGCAGGACAAAGATCTCGGCAAGTTTTATGAATGCCTCCAATTTGAGTTTGTTCCTGCAGCCTTCTGTTGGTCTGGATCTACTGGAACCTGTTATGGATAAGAGGTATGCACAAAGACTCCGTGAATGGAGCTCGTACAATGCCCAATTCGTTTTTCTGCAGTTTTCCGCCCTGGAAGATCGTATGTATACGCACCTTTCTGTTTACGGAGACTCTCTTGAAACGTCTCCGCTCATTCCCCGTCAGCAGACTGTTCGAATAAGGAAGGGCTCGGCTCAGGATTCCCTGGTACGGGAGAGTCCGCCATATACCGTATTTAATCATTTCACACGAAAAGAGAACCAGCTGTTCCAGACGCCGTGGCCCGAATGCCGGCTTATTCTGAGGGATCATATAGGAAAAACATTGTGGGAAAAAACAATGGAAGGAACCATACAGGACAGGGTGGAACAGATAGATTTTTTAAAAAACAACAAATTACAAATGTTGTTTACCATAGGCAACAGGTTGTATTTGCTGGACAGGTTGGGACGTAATGTGTCGCCGTATCCCCGGGCGTATACAACAAGTATCCTTTACGGTCCCTATGTTTTTGATCCCCGCGGAAACAAAGATTACCTGATCCTGCTGGTTCACCAGGATAATGTATTGCGTTGTTATAACAGGTCCGGTACCGGGGTTACGGAGTGGAATGATTTTTTGATCCCTGACTACCTGACGGGAAAACCGCGCTACATCCGGTACGGGGAAATAGGATCATGGGTAATATACACTAACAGTCAGACAGTTGTGTTGTCTCAGGAAGGACAAATCCGTGCTATGGTTACACAGAAAGATTGCCTGGATCCGCTTGCTGAAATTGAAATTTCCGGTCCTTATGAACTGCGCGGCACAACTATTGAGGGAAAACCTCTTACCATAATGCTGAATTAAAATGACATTTCTTACAATTCTCTTCATAATTATGCTGGGAGGATTCCTGTTAATACGCTTGATCCCCTGGTTTTTAGCCATGAAAATCCGTCAGATGCAAAGGCGCGGACAAAATCCACAAGATCCCCAAAACCCACAAACCCAACAAAAAAGCAACATAAAAAGAACCCGCAAAAAACGTATAGATAAAAATACGGGAGATTACGTTGATTACGAAGAAATTAAAGATTAATGAAATCCTTCCTGCGTATACTGGCATACGGGAAACCGTACGGAAAATACTGGCCTGCTTATCTGGTGCTATCTGTTTTTAGCGTTCTCTTTGGGATTGCCAATTATGCGCTTATAGCTCCGTTGCTGACGGTATTGTTTGAACCGGATACCCTGACCGGTGAAATGATCCGGCCCGAATACAGTTTTTCTCTTTCATATATAGCGGATATTTTCCGTTATTATTTACTAAAGATAAAGACACAAGACGGGCTTATGATGGCTCTTGTCTATGTGTCGGTGTCGCTGCTCGCTGCTTCCTTGTTATCCAATATAACTCATTATCTCTCCCAAAGGGTATTGGTAAGCGTGCGGACACGTCTTATGAAAAATGTCCGTGACGATCTGTTCCGCAAGATCAGTCGGCTGCATATAGGGTATTTTCACAAGCAAAGGAAAGGGGACTTGCTTTCTTCCATATCAAATGATGTGAACGAGGTGCAAAACTCCGTAGCCAGTTCATTTCATGTGATCTTTCGCGATCCCTTGCTTGTCCTGGGATTTCTTTCCATGCTTTTTTACATGAGTCCCAAGCTTACATTGGTAACACTGATTACATTGCCGGTGTCTGCCTTGCTTATTGGAAGAATAACCCGGGCATTACGTTCCGGGGCCGAGGTATCTCAAAGACTCCTGGGAAAATTGCTGAGTCATTTTGAGGAAGCCATCTCCGGTAGCCGGATCGTTAAGGCATTCAATGCACAACAATATGTCAGGGATCGTTTTGGAACCATTAACGATCAGCATAGGCAAGCCACAAAACAGCTGTATAACCGCCAGGAACTGGCCTCTCCTCTGAGTGAATTCCTGGGTATAGCCGTAGCGGCGGCTATCTTGTTTTACGGAGGTTGGCTTCAGGTCCACGGAGAATTGGGTATGAGCTGGCCAGAGTTTGTGGTTTATATTGGTTTTTACTGGAGGGTGCTGGAACCGGCAAAATCCATTACAAAAGCATATGCCATGATCCGGAAAGGAATGGTATCTGCACACCGTATTTTTGATATTATGGATGTTCCGGTTGAAATTCAAAAGGACCCGAAAGCCCTTCCTTTAAAAGATTTCAGTGAATCCCTGGAGTACAGTAATGTAAGTTTCCGCTACAATGACAACGATCCTTACGTGTTGCGGGATATCAACCTGGTTATTCCCAAAGGGAAGATCGTTGCCCTGGTTGGACCTTCGGGTGCCGGTAAAACCACTTTGGCAGACCTGTTGCCCCGTTTCTACGATGTAAAGGAAGGAGAAGTGCTGCTGGACGGAGTTAATATTAAACAGTATCAACCCAAAGACCTGATAGGTTTGATGGGCATTGTAACGCAGGAAGCCATCCTGTTCAACGATACTGTTGCAAATAATATTACCTTTGGATTGGAAAATGTTCCTTTGGAAGCGGTCCGGCGTGCTGCTGAAATCGCCAACGCCCATGATTTTATTATGGAAATGGAGCATGGTTACGATACCAATATTGGAGACCGGGGAGGTAAGTTATCGGGTGGTCAGCGGCAACGCATTGCCATTGCACGGGCAGTACTTAAGAATCCGCCCATTTTGATCCTGGACGAGGCAACATCGGCACTGGATACGGAAAGTGAGAAAATGGTGCAGGAAGCTTTAACCAAACTAATGAAAAACCGGACGACGGTAATCATTGCCCACCGGCTTTCCACTATAAGAAATGCGCATGAGATTGTTGTGATGAACAAGGGAATGATCGTGGAAAGAGGGACCCACCAGGCGTTGTTGGCGAATGAGGGTATGTACCGTCATTTATGTGATTTACAAGTTTTTGGATAACCTTCAAATAAAATAATATGAATCAGGACATTTTTAACACCAAATCCCTGAACGAACTTTTTGAAAAAAGTTTTCAAAAGTATTGGGATTTCAAAGCTCTGACGGATTTTCACGGGGAAACACTCTATTACAGGGATCTGGTTCGCCGTATAAGGATGATCCATATAGGCTTTGAAAAATGCGGACTAAAGAAGGGAGACAAAGTGGCATTATGCGGCAGGAACCAGGCTAATTGGGCCGTGGCGTTTCTGGCTACTGTTACATACGGGGCTGTGGTGGTTCCCATTTTGCATGAGTTTAAACCAGGGAACATACAGCACCTTGTAAATCATTCAGATGCACGGATATTTTTTGTGGGAGAGCAGGTATGGGAAGGGTTGAGCGAATTGGAGATGCCGAATCTGGAAGCCATTGTGGGATTAAATGATTTTGCAATTCTTTATACACCGGATCAGGAAATAGCCAGTATCAGGAAGAACATCAACGCTATTTACAAAAAGATATACCCGGACGGCATGAAACCGGAAGATGTGCTTTTCCATAAAGACAATCCCGAAGAATTGGCTTTGATAAATTATACCAGCGGAACCACCGGTTTTTCAAAAGGTGTAATGCTGCCATACCGTTCACTGCTGTCGAACATACTTTTTGGATGGGAGGTTTTACCCCAGGTCAGTAACGGTGCCAAGGTCGTCTCCATGCTGCCCTCTGCTCATATGTACGGACTGATGTTTGAACTGCTTTTTGAACTTAGCAGCGGTTGTCATGTGCATTTTCTGACCAGAACGCCCTCGCCCAAAGTGATAGCCGAAGCATTTCAAAATGTAAAACCCAAAGTGATCATAGCCGTTCCCATGATCATAGAAAAAATATACAAACAAAAATTGTTGCCATTACTCAAGCGTCCATCCATTAAAGTTATGTTGCGGATGCCTTTTATTGATCAGAAGATAAAAAGACGTATTCATGATGAACTTGTAAAAGCTTTCGGAGGCGATTTTGTAGAAATTATCATTGGAGGGGCTCCGTTGAATCATGAAGTGGAACCGTTCCTCAAGAGCATAAACCTGGCTTTTACCGTAGGATACGGACTTACCGAATGTGGTCCTATAGTATCCTATGCCGCATGGGATAAAAGGCCGCTGTACTCCTGTGGGAAAGCAGCTCCCAGAATGACCATACGCATAGATTCACAGGACCCGTTATCGGTTCCCGGAGAGATCCAGCTTCATGGGGACAATGTTATGCTGGGATATTATAAAAATCCCGAAGCCACGGAAGAGATCTTTACTCCGGACGGGTGGCTGAAAACCGGGGATATGGGAACCATGGATAAGGACGGCTATCTGTTTATTAAGGGCCGTTCCAAAACCATGATCCTGGGACCTAACGGGCAGAATATTTATCCTGAAGAAATTGAAAGCTCCATAAACAATATGTCATACGTAAGCGAATGTCTGGTAATAATGGAAGACGGGAAACTGGTAGCCCTGGTATATCCCGATTTTGAAAAAGCAGCAGCCGACGGGCTCCCTGACACGGCTATGGATACTACCATGGAAGCCATGCGGGCGCAGATCAACCTGGAATTGCCAAAATATTGTCAGATATCCAAAGTACGTATAGTCCCCGAGGAATTCGAAAAAACTCCTAAAAGAAGTATTAAACGTTTCTTATACAATGGATAAACAGACCCAGTTCGATCTTCATTACCTGGAAATGGCACAAATATGGGCTCAGAATTCTTATTGTGAACGCAGAAAGGTGGGAGCCCTTATGGTCAAGGACCGGATGATCATTTCTGACGGTTATAACGGGACCCCGCGTGGTTTTGAAAATGTTTGCGAAAATGAGGATGGCAGCACAAAATCTTATGTATTGCATGCAGAAGCAAATGCCATAACTAAAGTAGCAAGGAGTAACAACAGCAGTGACGGAGCTACCATATATATTACGGCCTCTCCATGTATTGAATGTGCCAAGCTGATCATTCAGGCAGGTATTGTACGGGTAGTTTACCGTGAAGATTACCGTTCAGAGGAAGGTCTTGAGCTGTTGAGACGTGCGGGTGTTCGTGTAGAAAAAATGTAAAAAATGGAAGAACAAAGAAAAACAAGAAGGACAGGAGCCATTGTCCTTATCATATTGATTGCCCTGGGGATAGCAGGAATCCTCAGATGGCAGGTGTACAGAGATCAGGCAGGAACCGCCAATGGCAAACTGGGAAGGGAATGGTCCAAACTGGAATTGATACTGAAACAGATAGAAAGCAATTATGTAGATTCGGTAGATGTGGAAGATTTTATAGAAAAAACACTTCCCTATATCATGGAAGAACTGGACCCGCATTCCATATACTTGTCTCCTGACGAATTGCGTTCGGCCGATGAGGAACTCAGGGGCAATATTGAAGGTATAGGCATAGTGTTTAATGTCCCCCAGGACACAGCCACGGTGATCAATGTGGTTGTGGGAGGCCCTTCTGAAAGAATGGGATTGCAGCCCGGAGACAAGATCATAAAAGTGGATACACAAACCATAGCCGGGGTGGGGTTGCCTCAGGATTCCATAGTCAGTCTTTTAAAAGGACCCAAAGGGACAACAGTTGACGTTTGGGTAAAACGTTACGGAGAAAAGGAGCCTATTTGTTTTTCCATTATCAGGGACAAGATCCCGGTTCACAGTGTGGATGTGGCCTACATGGCCGATTCTGTAACCGGATATATCAAATTGTCGCGGTTTTCCATGACGAGCTACGCCGAAGTGCTTGGAGCCATTGCCGATCTTATGAAAGAGGGCATGAAACAGGTAATATTCGATTTGCGTGACAATACAGGAGGATACCTGGACCAGGCACTTAAAATTACAGGAGAATTTCTGGATGAAAACAAATTGATCGTATATACGGAAGGCACTCACCGGGACAGACAGGATTTTTATACAAAAAAACGGGGTTTTTGTTACGATATGCCATTGGCGGTTCTGGTAAACGAGGCCTCAGCTTCCTCTTCCGAGATCATGGCCGGAGCATTGCAGGATAACGACAGGGGAACCATAGTGGGGAGACGCTCCTATGGGAAAGGATTGGTCCAGGAACCGGTTTATTTTTCGGACAATTCAGGGTTACGTCTTACAGTGGCCCGTTTTTACACCCCTTTAGGCAGGTCCATTCAGAAACCATATGGAAATAACACACAGGAATACGCTTATGATCTGATTGAACGGTACAGAAACGGAGAATTGATGCAGGAGGATTCCATTCCCAAAAATGATTCTTTGCGTTACGTGACGGCAGCAGGAAAAGTACTCTATGGCGGCGGCGGTATCATCCCTGATGTATTTGTTCCCCTGGATACAGTAGGGGTGAATGATCTGTACTTGCGGATATCCAGGCAGAATCTGCCTATCCGGTTCAGTATGGATTACGCAGACCGTCACCGGAAAGAGCTGTCTTCAATAAAGAATCTGGAGGAGCTGGAAGCTTTTTTTGCCCAAACATCTCTCAGGAAAGATTTTCTTGCTTACCTGCGTAAACAGGGAATTAACCCGGTCTCTCACCAATGGGATGAATGCGGGGATATACTAATGACCCAGATCAAAGCTTATATAGGAAGGAATACGCGCCTGGAAGACAAGGGCTTTTACCCGTACCTTGGAAAGATTGATAACGTTCTTCAAAAAGCGTTGGAAGTTCTGTATGCTCCCTTAGTAACCGAACTGCCTGAGTCTGGTCTTGTTCTCGCGCCAATCGGGAACGACTTTGACGAATAATTCCAGGAATACTTTTTTCTCAAAAAAATCTTCCATATCAAGGCGTGCCTGCGTACCAACGCGCTTAAGGGCACTGCCTTGTTTTCCAATGATGATCCCTTTCTGTGAATCACGCATTACATTGATAACGGCACGGATGTTATACCGTTGGTCGTTCTCAATAAATTCCTCAATTGTTACTTCTACACTATAGGGAATTTCCTGTGAGTAGTTTAGAAAGATCTTTTCCCGGATGATCTCGGAAGCAAAAAAACGCAAACTCTTATCTGTAAACCGGTCTTTTTCAAACCAGGGGGGAGACTCGGGCAATAACTCCAGGATGCGGGTAAAGAGAGCTTCCAGGTTAAAGTGTTCCAGGGCACTAACGGGAAACAACTCGGCTTTGGGTACCAAAGACTGCCATTGTTCCATTAATGCCATCACTTCTTCCTGGGAGCTTTTGTCAATTTTATTAAGGACTATCAGAACAGGAATTGCTATACGGTTGATTTTTTGGATGTAGTCCGGATTTTTAGTAACCGTTTCTACGACATCTGTAACGTATAGAATAATATCGGCATCTCCCAGTGCCGTATCCACAAATTGCATCATATTTTCCTGCAACCTGTAATTGGGCTGAAGTATGCCAGGTGTGTCGGAATAAATGATCTGGAAATCCGGTTCGTTTACTATACCCATGATACGGTGACGCGTTGTCTGTGCCTTGGAAGTGATAATAGATAATTTTTCACCAACCAGGGCATTCATCAGGGTTGACTTCCCCACATTGGGATTGCCGATTATATTTACAAAACCTGCTTTGTGTGTCATGAATACGTTATTCGTAGAACCCCGTTTTCAGCATATTGATCTCTTCCTGGGTAAGAAAACGCCATTGCCCTCGCTTGAGACTCTTTTTGGTCAGGCCGGCAAAATACACGCGGTCCAGTTTTTTTACCTTGTAACCCAGTGCTTCAAACAAACGACGTACTACCCGGTTTTTACCGGAATGGATCTCAAGCCCTATTTCTTTTTCGTCATTATCTATATATGAGATCATATCTACGTTCATAGGTCCGTCTTCCAGTTCAACTCCCTGTACCAGCTGATCCATATCTGATTTTTTCAGATTTTTATCCAGCCGGGCCTGGTATATTTTCTTACGATTGTATGACGGATGTGTCAATTTTTCTGTAAGCTCCCCGTCGTTGGTGAACAGAAGGACACCCATGGTAGATTTATCCAGCCTTCCCACAGGGTACACGCGTTGTTCACATTGCCCCGCGATCAGGTCCATGACCGATTTTTCAGCATGTTCATCATGCATGGTGGTCACAAATCCCCTGGGCTTGTTCATTATAATGTATGTTTTGGGTTCGCCTTTGATGCGTTCTCCGTTTACCCTTACATCATCTTCGGGTTTAATCTTCATGCCGAGTTGATCTGCCACTTCTCCATTGACAGTCACCAGCCCGGTAGTGATAAACGTATCGGCTTCCCGGCGTGAACAAAGACCCGAGTTGGCAATAAATTTGTTGAGTCTGACTTCTCCCGGGACTTTCGGTTGCTTAGCCTGCGGAGCTGACGGCTCTTTTTTGAAGGGTTTTCTAAAATTCTGTTTGCGTGGCCTGTCGGAGGAGTACCCTCCTTCACGGCGTGGCCTGTCGGAGGAGTACCCGCCTTCACGGCGTGGTCTGTCGGAGGAGTACCCGCCTTCACGGCGTGGTCTGTCGGATTGGTACCCTCCTTCACGACGTGGTCTGTCGGATTGGTACCCTCCTTCACGGCGTGGTCTGTCGGATTGGTACCCGCCTTCACGGCGCCTTCACGGCGTGGTCTGTCGGATTGGTACCCGCCTTCACGGCGTGGTCTGTCGGATTGGTACCCTCCTTCACGGCGTGGTCTGTCGGATTGGTACCCGCCTTCACGGCGCGGTCTGTCGGATTGGTACCCGCCTTCACGGCGCGGTCTGTCAGACCGGTATCCGCCTTCACGGCGCGGTCTGTCATGGCCGTAACCGCCCTCACGGCGGGGCCTTTCAGGGGATCTTTCCCCTTCAGTACGGCTGCTGATACGTTCTCTTTTGGAACGTTGATTCTCTCCCCTCTCGGGAGAACTGTCTTTAGTTTGCATTATTTTTATGATTTGAGCCGCAAATGTACGTGAAAATTCTTAATATTGCATTATGAAGTATCCGGCCTTTCTGCGTTTCTCCCCATTACTCCGGGAAAATTTAAGTGTTTCTCTGACAGCGGTTAAGACAAATAAGCTCCGCTCCATACTGACCATTATGATGATAGCTGTGGGAATTATGGCCCTGGTTGGTATTCTTACGGCCATAGATGCCATCAAAGGATCAGTAACGGATAGTTTCAACCGGATGGGAGCCAGTACCATTACTATTCGCTCACAATCTTTGGTAGGTCAGTCTTCCGAAGTGCGGCGCCGTATCAGAAACAAACCTGCTATAACTTATCAGCAGGCGATGGCTTTTGCCGAGTCCTACAGCGTCCCTTCACGCATTGCGGTATACGCTACAGCAGCGGGCATGATGGAAGTTAGTTACGGATCGGAAAAAACAAATCCGGACATCACCATAATTGGAGCCAATCCCGACTATTTTCCTGTAAATGCCCTGGAATTGTCCGAAGGAAGGCTTTTCTCAACATTTGAAATGAGTTCTTCCGGTTTTGTAACAGTCATAGGTTACGGTCTGATGTCCCTGTTCGGGGAACAGGATCCCATAGGAGAATTTTTGAACGTGGACGGAAGGCGTTACCAGGTTATAGGCGTCTTGAGATCAAAGGGTGCGGCATTTGGAGGAGGCGCAGACAAACAGATATTCATTCCTTTAGGAAATGCCAGAAGCGTATACGGAGGTGACGATATGAACTTCCAGATAAAGATCCAGCCCCTGGAAGGTCAGAATAGTCAAGATGCTTATGAAGAAGCAGAGATCCTATTCCGTACCGTAAGACGGCTTTCTCCTACGGATGAAACTGATTTCCGCGTAGACAGAAGTGAAGATATGCTGGAACGGTCTATGGAAACCATGCGGATCGTAACCATCGTAGCTGTTATCATAGGTCTGATCACATTATTGGGAGCAGCCGTGGGCCTGATGAATATCATGTTGGTTTCAGTCAATGAACGTACCCGGGAGATCGGGACGCGAAAAGCCATGGGTGCTACTTCCAGGATAATCAAACAACAATTCCTGTTTGAAGCCATCGTAATAGGGCAGCTGGGAGGAGTCGGAGGTATTGTTCTGGGGATCCTGGCCGGAAATCTGACTTCACTGGGAATGAAAATGCCTTTTGTCATTCCCTGGTTATGGATGCTGCTTGGAGTGGGTGTCTGTTTGGTTGTCAGTATATTATCCGGATATATACCTGCCGTTCGTGCCAGCAAACTGGATCCTATTGAAGCACTTCGCTACGAATAGGTTTTATTTCAAAGTGAAGATATACGTAATCTTTCCTTCCTGGATTGCAGGCGCTGTGCCGCTAACATTAAAACGTGCTTCCATGGCGGCCTTTCGGGCAGCTTCCCAAAGAATTTTATTCTGAACGGTTGTGCCTTCAATTCCGGGGATTGCTGAAGTAACTTTTCCGTAAGTATCCACACGAATTTTCACGACAACTTTGCCGGACAGGTTTTCGGCATATTCCGGTAACGGCAGTTTCCCTATAACCGTCCTTCCGGCAAGTTGGGCCGTAGGTTGACCGGCCGGATTCCCGGTTTGTGTATTCCCTGCCGAGTGTCCAGCCTGGCGTTCAGAATCTGTACGCATCCCGGTTTGTTCACCGGCAAGGGTGTCAATGTCCCGGCTTCTGTACAGGGCTCTCTCGTTGATAACGGGAGGGTCGGGGTCTTGTATTTCTACATCACCTGTTTCTCCCACGGTACTTTCCTGTGTTCGTTGTTCTCCATCAATTTCTTCAGGTACGATAGCCTGTTGTACCAATTCGGGTTCTTCTTCAGGGACGGGTTCGGGAGAACGCGGTTGTGACCCCTGTTCGGCTATGATACGTAAAGGTTCCGGGGGACGCTCTTCTTCCAGTTCAATTTCTATGCTTAGCTGATTGTCCTTTTCCGGAGGAGTATACCTGAGTCCGGCGACCAACAGCACAACTCCCAACAACAGATGGAACCCTGCTGTCAGTAGAAACCCTGTTTTATTTCCCCGGTATTCTTTCATAAACTGGAAGCTTTGGTTCTATTCAGGTGAAGTGGCCAGAATTACTTTATACTGATTTCGTTTGGCAATATTCATAACCTGTACTACCTGTTCCATGGGTACGGATTTGTCTACGTACAAAGAAACAGTGGGGTCATCACTGTTCTGAAGAAATTCCTGTAATTGCGGTTCGATCTCGCTGAACGAAACTGCCTGGTTGTTGCCGTTGATATGGTATGAATAAGTACCTGCCTGGGGATAATGTTTAATAGAAACACTCACCTGGGCTTTTGCCGAAATTTGGTTGGTACTTTTAGGGAGCAACAGTTTCAGTGCATTGGGATTGATTAGGGTTGAAGTTACAAGGAAAAAGATCAATAACAGGAATACAATGTCAGTCATGGAGGACATTGTGAAAGTAGGTTCAACTTTTGTATTTCTTCTTATAGCCATACATTGATCTTATTTAAGCGGTTCCTGCAGCAGGTCCAGAAAGTCAAGGGTGTGTTTTTCCATATTATTAACAATGGACCCTATACGTGAAGACAGGTAATTGTAGGCAAAATAGGCGGGGATACCTATAATAAGACCGGCAACGGTTGTAACCATGGCAATATAGATCCCTTCTGAAAGCAATGTAATATCAATATTGTTGCCGGCCATAGACATATTATAGAAAGCCTTGATCATCCCTATTACAGTGCCCAGAAATCCGACCATGGGTGCTCCGCCGGCGACAGACGCCAAAACGGGCAATCCCTTTTCCAGCCTGGCCACTTCAATGCTTCCCACGTTTTCAATCGCCGATTTTATATCTGTCAGGGGACGTCCGATATTATGCAGCCCTTTGGCAATAAGACGGGCTGTAATGGTATTCTGACTTTCACATAGATGTATGGCGGATTGTACTTTTCCGTCGTATATGTATTCCTTAATGTTGTTCATGAAGTTCTGATCAACTTTTGCGGCTTTGCGCAAGACCACAAGACGCTCTCCGAAAATGTAAACAGCTACTACCGACAAGGCCAGCAGAACGATCATAAGCCATCCGCCTTTGGCGGCCATGGATAATAAGGAAATAGAGGACGAGGCTTCAGCAACGGCCTCTGTTTGAAGTACGATTTGCAACATATTAATTTACTGTTTAAAGTTTGTCATAATTTACTTTCCAAAGGAACAATCCTTCAGGCGGAACGGAATGGCCTGCAAGAGAACGGTTTTTTTCTTCCAGCAATTGCAAAATCCATTCCACGGGTTTTTTACCTTTCCCTATTTCAAGTGATGACCCTACGATACATCGAACCATATTCCTGAGAAAACGGTCTGCCGTAATCTGAAATACCCAGACGGGAGAAGTGCCCATTTCCAAATCCATGCTGAACCAGTATGCTTCGGTAACCGTGCATATGTTGGTACGTGTCTGGGAGTGTAATTTGGAAAAACCGGTAAAATCATGGGTCCCCAGTAACAATTCTGCGGCTTTGTTCATCAGGTCAACATCGGGCAGGAGGGGTGAATAGGTTCCCGGTGCCGCAGTCAGGGATTCTATGAACGGCTCCTTGTTCCTGCGGATAAAATAACGGTAAGTCCTGCTTATGGCATGAAAGCGTGCGTGAAGGTTCTCCGGAACGGGCAAAATGTCATACACATAAATATCACCGGGCAATATGGCATTAACTTTGTAAGCTAAACCTTCACATCGGATTGGATTCCCGGTGTAATTAAAATGAGCCCAGAAATCCTTTGCGTGAACGCCGGTGTCGGTGCGGCCGCATCCGGTCACCGTAACGGAGTCTCCTAAAAGACGGCTCAAAGCATCTTCCAGAGAGGCTTGCACTGAAGGTGCGTTTTTTTGAATTTGCCAGCCGTGGTAATGCGTACCGTTAAAAGATAAATGGACAAAATACCGCATAAAGGATGTATCTTTGACAAATATAAATGAAAAAACCATAACCGTATTGAAAATATCTTTGTATGGAAACCGTAAACATTAAAGAGTTGAACGAGCGAATCCAGAGGGAAAGTGCTTTTGTGGACATACTTACCCTTGAGATGGGAAAAGTGATCGTGGGACAAAAACAACTTGTAGAGAACCTTCTGATAGGACTTCTGGCCAACGGGCACATATTGCTGGAAGGTGTTCCGGGTTTGGCAAAAACACTGGCTATAAGAACACTGGCAAGTGTGGTTGACGCCAAATTCAGCCGTATTCAATTCACTCCTGACTTATTGCCTGCCGATTTGATAGGTACGTTGATCTATAGTCAGCGCACAGAAGAATTTCAGGTTAAAAAAGGCCCCGTTTTCGCAAATTTTATTTTAGCGGACGAGATCAACCGTTCCCCGGCCAAAGTACAATCCGCTCTTCTGGAAGCTATGCAGGAAAGACAGGTTACCATTGGAGAACACACATTTCCATTACCGGAACCTTTCTTGGTCCTGGCCACCCAGAATCCAATAGAACAGGAAGGAACCTACCCTTTGCCTGAAGCTCAGGTAGACCGTTTTATGTTAAAAGTTTTGGTGGATTATCCCGCCAAAGAGGAAGAAAAACTAATAATCCGCATGAATAATACGGGAGAGTTTCCCACGGCTTCCCAAGTCATTAAACCTGCCGATATCCGGAAAGCCCGGGATGTTGTGCGGGAGGTTTATATGGATGAAAAAATTGAACGTTATGTGGTTGACCTGGTCTTCGCAACAAGAAAACCCGATCAATACAACCTGAAAGAACTCTCCCCGCTGATCTCATACGGGGCATCTCCCCGTGCCAGTATTTCCCTGGCAATAGCTGCAAAAGCCTATGCTTTTATTCGCAGAAGGGGTTATGTAATACCTGAAGACATACGGGCCGTAGCCTATGAGGTATTACGCCACAGGATCGGACTCACTTACGAAGCTGAAGCCGAGAACATTGTCTCGGAAAATATAATCACATCCATAATCAATGCCGTTGAAGTTCCTTAATAGCTGGCCATGTCAAACGATTTGCTAAAAAATGTAAGGAAGATCGAGATCAAAACAAGGGGTCTTTCCCGACAGATCTTTGCAGGAGAGTACCACTCGGCATTCAAAGGCCGGGGAATGGCTTTCAGCGAAGTGCGTGAATACGGGTACGGGGACGATGTCAGGAACATGGACTGGAACGTCACTGCCCGCATGAATGCCCCGTATATCAAAGTTTTTGAAGAAGAACGCGAGTTGACCGTTGTGTTGCTGGTGGATGTAAGCGGATCGCGCTGGTTCGGTACCCGGAAGAAACTTAAAAAGGATCTTTTGGCCGAGGTGGCGGCGGTGCTGAGTTTCTCGGCATCCATAAATAATGACAAAGTAGGGGCCTTGTTCTTCAGTGACAAGGTCGAAAAATTCATTCCTCCCAAAAAAGGCCGCTCCCATTTATTGCACATTATTCGTGAAATGCTGGAATACGAACCGCTCAGCAGGCAAACAAACATATCTGAAGCCCTCCGTTTTTTGACCAATGCCATAAAGAAACGATGTACGGCATTTCTTCTGTCAGACATGATGGATCTGGACAGTATGCAAAAACCGCGTTTTGAGGAGGCATTGAAGATTGCCGTCAATAAACACGATCTGGCAGCTATCCAGATTTACGACCCCCGGGAAACATCATTGCCCGATGTGGGTCTTGTAAGAATGGCCGATGCCGAGACAGGGCGTGAACAATGGATAGACACATCCGGAAAAAAGGTAAGGGAAAATTATGCCCAATGGTACAATAACAGCCAGGACAACCTTAAGTCCGTCCTGAATAAGTATCATGTAGATCACGTAAAAATTGCAACGGATCAGGATTATGTACAACCGTTGATCCGTTTATTTAAAAGCAGGGCCTGATTATGCATAGAATAGTTTTCAGAAAAGTCGTCGTTCTGGGATTGGTTCTCGTGCAATTGCCCTGGGTGTTGTCCGGTCAACAAATACCGGGAATCCCTGAAAACGGGAAAGCACAGGTCAGAGAATCCGTTCTGGATAAAGACAGTATCTTGATAGGAGACCAGGTATGGTGGACCATGATCCTGCCCGGGAACACCGGTGATATTGCCGGGATAGAAACTATGGATTTTCAGGAATTGCCGCATTTGATCACAGAAGGTGTGGAGGCGTTGTCACCGGTACTTCTGGATTCGGTGTACAGAAAAAAACACCTGGAGTCTTTAAAGGCACGTATCCTGCTCACATCGTTTGACAGCGGATCCTACCGGATCCCTGACATGCCCCTGTATTTACGAAAACCAGACGGCACAGTAGATACCTTATGGTATGAAGGTCCCCGGCTGTATGTCAATACCATACAGGTTGACACTACTTCTTTTCAGGCATTTGGGCTCAAACCCCAGATGCTTTATCCCGTGACATGGGAAGAGATCCTTATGGTAGTCGCCCTGTTGGTCGCTCTTGCCGGAATCATATGGCTAATAGTCTGGATCGTCAAAAGACGCAGGAAGAATCTGCCCGTTTTTGGATTGTCCCGGCCCAAGGACCCGCCGCATATTGCTGCCCTGAAAGCCCTGGAATCTATAAGAAAACAAGAATTATGGAAAAAGCAGACCGTAAAACAATATTATACGGTGCTGACAGATACGGTGCGCATATACCTGCGCGACAGATGGGGTATTCAAGCAATGGAACAGACATCGGCGGAAATGATAGGATCATTGCATAATAAAAAAGCCGGGGATCCTGTTTTGACTGATGAAACGATCGGGACTCTGGATATTATGTTACGTACCGGTGATCTTGCCAAATTTGCAAAATATACACCCTCTGATACGGAAAACGAAACCTCCCTTAACCAGGCGGTGGAATTTGTTACCCAAACGGCTTTTATTGAAGAGGAAAAAGAAGAATAAAGTATCACTATGTTTTTTGAATATCCGAAAATACTATACCTGCTCATCCTGCTGATTCCATTTGCAGGTTGGTACGTGTTCAGGGAACTGAAAGGAAAGAGTACCCCATCCCTGCAGGTTTCATCCCTGCAGCCTTTCCGGGATGATAAAAGTTCCTGGAGAAAAGCCCTCAGGCATATTCCGTTTGTATTGCGGCTTGTAGCCTTGGCAGCTCTGATTCTGGCAATGGCACGTCCCCGTTCATCCTCTGATTTTGAAACCACTTCAACGGAAGGAATCGATATTGTACTGGCAATGGATGTTTCCACTTCCATGCTGGCCAGGGATTTTCAACCGGACAGGATCGCAGCAGCCAAAGACATTGCCATCCAGTTCATAGCCGAACGCCCCACGGACCGCATAGGGATTGTCGTTTTTGCCGGAGAATCCTATACCCAGTGTCCCCTGACTACAGATAGGATCACTCTGATCAATATGATGAAAGAGATCCAGATAGGGCTGATAGAAGACGGGACGGCAATTGGTAACGGTCTGGCAACTGCCGTGGCCCGGCTGAAGGATTCGGAAGCCCTCAGCCGTGTTGTGATCCTGCTCACCGACGGTGTAAATAACAGGGGAGAGGTAACCCCGCTTACTGCTGCAGAAATAGCCCGGACTTACGGAGTGCGTGTTTACACCATAGGTGTGGGCGCACACGGTATGGCTCCTTATCCGGTTATGACTCCTTTTGGGGTTCAGATTCAGCAGGTGAAAGTGGAAATTGATGAAGAATTATTGGAGACAATAGCGAAAACAACGGATGGTCAATATTTCCGGGCTACCGATAACACCAAGTTGTTGTCCATATACAACCAGATCAACCAAATGGAAAAAAGCAAGACTATGGTTGATTCATTTCCTGTTTACAGGGAACTGTTTATGAATTATGCCCTGATTGCCCTGCTGGCAATGGCTCTGGAATTTTTATTACGTTGGATCGTTTTAAGAAGAATACCATAAAGAAATATGATACAACTGGCACAGGTACAATATTTATGGATTATAGCAGCAATTCCCTTGTTACTTCTGCTGTACGGTCTGTACAGGCGTCGCAGCAAAAGAATGATAAAACGTTTTGGGGATCCCCAATTAATAAAAACCCTGACCCCCGGGGTGTCTTCCCGCAGGGGATGGCTTAAGATCAGTCTTTTCTGCCTGGCGCTGTTCTTCTTTGCCCTGGGATTATCCAGGCCCCGTACGGGTGCCCGTGTCAAAGAAATGAAACGGACCGGAGTGGAGATCATGATTGCGCTGGATGTTTCCAATTCCATGCTTGCGCAGGATTACACACCCAATCGTCTGGAACGAGCGAAACTTGCCGTATCCCGTTTGGTTGACAACCTGGACAGGGATCGAATAGGACTTATTGTTTTTGCCGGAGATGCTTTTGTTCAGCTGCCTGTCACTACAGACTACGTGAGTGCCAAAGTGTTTCTTAATTCCATAAATACAGGATCCGTTCCCCGCCAGGGGACGGCACTCGGACAGGCTATCCTTACCGGGATCAGGAGTTTCAGCCTGGATACACCGGAAAGTCGCGCCTTGATTCTGATCACCGACGGAGAAAACCACGAAGATGATGCCGTTGCCGCTGCAAGGGAAGCAGCCAACCAGGGAATACAGGTTCACTGCATAGGCATCGGCTCGGAATTCGGCAAACCAATACCAATGCCGGACGGATCCCTGTTGAAAGACGAAGAAGGGAATACGGTTGTAACCAAGCTGGATGAAAAAACCCTGACAGAAGTGGCGCAGGCCGGTGAAGGCACTTATATTCGAGCCGGAAATTCCGATTTTGGCCTTCAGGGGATCATAGATGATATACGGGAATTGGATGAGCAGGAATTTCAATCGGTAGTATTTGAGGATTTTAACGAACAGTATATGTACTTTTTTGCCATTGCCGTTCTCTTCCTTTTCCTGGAAATTCTTATTGGTGAAAGGAAGGGAAGGCGTTTTAAAAGTTTTGATATCTTTACAAAAGCGGCTGTTTTTGTCCTGTTTACAGGTTTGTCTCTGACGGCTACTGCACAAGCAGATAAAAAAGACATACGATCCGGGAACAGGGCCTTTCGCAAAGGGGATATGGAAAAAGCATTGCTGGACTATCACAGGGCAGTGGCCAAAGATTCTTCATCCCTGAAAGCAAAATACAACTTGGCCAATACCATGCAAATGATGGATGATCATCAACAGGCTGTGAGTACTATGACCAATGTCCCGGATTCACTGTCCGATTCACGCGAAAAAGCGTTTGCCTGGCATAATTTCGGGAATATGCATCTTTCACAAAAAGAGTATGCCAAAAGCATAGAAGCGTATAAACAGGCATTGCGGAACAGGCCGGATGATATGGAAACAAAAACCAACCTGGCTTATGCCCAAAAGATGTTGCAGGAACAAGAGGATCAGCAGCAGAACCAGGATCAGGACCAGGATCAGGACCAGGATCAGGACCAGGACCAGGACCAGGACCAGAACCAGGAGCAGAACCAGGACCAAAAACAAAACCAGGAACCGCCTCCTGCCATAACCCCACAGGCTGCCCAACAAATGCTGGAGGCTGTACAACAAAAAGAACGTGAAACCCAGGAAAAAGTGCAGAAAGAAAAGGCGAAAGCGGCTGTTCCTGTCAGATCCGGGAAGAATTGGTAAATGCGTAACAAGAATATGAAACGAGTTATTCTGTTAATATGGACTTTATTGAGCCTTGTACAGGCGAATGCACAAGGCCAGTTTACCGTTGAAGCACCAAATGTGGTAGCCACCGGAGAAAGATTCCGTCTGGTATTCACAGCCACAAACCTGGAACCGGAAACTTTCAATGCCCCTGAAATGGAAAATTTCATGGTATTGGCCGGGCCTACCACTTCTACCATGAACCGGCTGGAGTACATAAACGGGCGGAGGACCCAAAGCCGGTCGGTAAGTTATACGTATATCCTGGAAGCCGGTACTACAGGAAAATTTACGATCGGGGAAGCCTCGGTGGTAGCCGATAAAGTAACATACCGGACGCAACCTGTCACCATTGAAGTTATCCAGGGGTCTTCTTCCCCGGCAGGTACCGTTCGCGAACAGGATCCTGTCACCGGGACTGAAATTTCCGATCAGGATGTTTTCCTGAGACTGGATGTCAGCAAACGGCGTGTAGTGAAAGGAGAACCCCTGACGGCCACCTTAAAACTATATACACGGGTAAACGTGTCCGGAGCGGAAGATATTCGTTTTCCCACATTCAACGGGTTCTGGAGCCAGGAAGTGTATGCGCCCCAACAGATAGATTGGCAGCGTGAAAATGTAAACGGGGAAATATACCAGGTGGCCACACTCAGACGCTATGTGTTGCTTCCTCAGCAATCCGGCCCCATAAAGATAGATCCATCGGAGATCGTCTGTGTGATCCAGGTACGCAATACAAGACGTGGTCAATCGTTGCTGGATGAATTTTTTGATTCTTATCAGACCGTTCGCAAACGGGTACTTGCCCCTGCCGTTACCATCAATGTCAGCGAATTGCCCGCCGGGGCTCCCGGTACGTTTAAGGGCGCTGTCGGAAAATTTTCGATAAGTGCCGGTATAGGGAAAGAATCCGTTAAGGCACACGATGCAGTTTCTGTGTTTATAACCATTACAGGTGAGGGTAACATCAATCTTCTGGAAGCTCCCCGGGTAACGTTTCCTCCCGATTTTGAAGTTTACGATGCCAAGATCACAGACAATTCCCGCAGCACCGGAGGAACATTTTCCGGCTCTAAAACTTTTGAATATCCCGTAATTCCAAGAAGTCACGGGGATTTTACCATAGACCCTGTTGAATTTTCATATTACGACATAAACAGCAAGCGATACATAACAATTCGGTCCCAGCCGCTGCAACTTCAAGTGGAAAGAAGTACAGATCTGACCGCACCGGGAGCTTCCTATACTCCGGGAACACACAGACGTGCCGTGGAGAGCCTGGGCCGGGATATTCGTTATATAAGGACGGCGGTTCCTGCCTGGCGCAGTAAAGGGAAATACCTGACAGGAAGTTATTTGTATTTTGTTGTTTTGATTCTGATCCTGGCAGTGACCTGGATAGTATACGTGGTATTGAACAAGAGACGTGAACATATGAGCGATGTGATTCGCGTTAGAAACAGCAAAGCCAATAAAATTGCGCGAATACGGCTAAAGACAGCCGGTGTATTACTGAAACAACAGCTTTTTGAAGCTTATTACGAAGAATTGCATCGCGCTTTATGGGGATATATAGCCGATAAATTAGGCTTGTCCCAGGCTGATTGTTCTCGTGAAAGGATTACAGAAATGTTGAGGGAACGTAATGTGGAGACGGATCTGATCCAAAATTACACGGATCTTATTGAATCCTGTGAATATGCCCGCTATGCGCCGGATCCCGGACAAATGGAAAAAGAAAGGATCTTTGATATGGCGGTCAAGGCTATAAGTAAAATGGAGCAAGCCCTAAAATAGACCAGTGGTATGAAAAAGGTGTTATTTCTCATTGTTTTTGGCCTGGTTTCATCCCTTACGGCAGCAGCCGGAGAAATCCCTGACAGCCTGTGGAATGAAGCCAATGCGTATTATGCCGGTGAGCAATACCAGGACGCCCTGGACCATTATCTGGAAATTGAAAATTCCGGGGTGGAATCGGCAGATCTGTATTACAATATCGGGAACACGTATTTTAAAATGCGTTATTTGGCATACGCTGTCCTGTATTATGAAAAGGCACTGCGTCTGGCTCCCAATGATCCCGATATTACTTATAATCTGGAAATTGCACGGGAACAATGTATAGACAGGATAGAACCTGTCCCTACATTTTTTGTGGCAGACTGGATCCGGAAAAGCCACCAGATCATGTCTTCAGACATGTGGGGAATCGTATCAATAGGTGTATTGGTATTGGCCATCCTGTTTTTTTTACTCTTTCTGTTTGCCCGCAGTGTCAGGTTTCGTAAAGCAGCTTTCATTCTGTCCATTATTATTTTTCTTTTTGCCGTGATGACTACCATTTTTGCCTGGCAATCCAAAAAACAGGCAACCAGAAAAGATATTGCGATTGTGTTGGCAGCAGTAAGTCCTGTGAAAGCGGCTCCCGACACACAGGGAAAAGATCTTTTGGTGATTCACGAAGGCACACGCGTACTTGTTCTTGAGCAAATGGGCACCTGGGCCCGTATTGAACTGGAAGACGGCCGGCAGGGGTGGGTGGCTCTGAATGAGATTGTTTTTGTATATTAGTGGCCTGAAATAAAATATCCTATGGATTATAACACACAGAGAGAGAAGCTGATACTGCCTGAATACGGGCGTTACATACAAGAAATGGTCCGTGAAGCCAAAACCATTACGGACAAAGAAGAGCGTACCCGGCAGGTAAAAGCAATTGTCAATGCTATGAGTGCATTGAATCCCCAATTGCGCGAAATGAATGATTTTTATCATAAATTATGGGATCATGTCCAGATCATTGCCGACTATGAACTGGATGTTGAAGCCCCGTTTCCACCTCCGGTTAAGGAAACTTTCGTAAGGAAACCACATTCCATAGATGCAAACAGGGACCCCGTTAAAGTGATGCATTACGGCCGGAACATTCAGAATATGGTTATGGCTATTGCAGCCAAACCTGCCGGTGAAGAACGCGATGCCATGACCATGGCCCTGGCCTCTTATATGCGTAAACAATACCTGATCTGGAATAAAGACACAGTTTCTGACCAGACCATATTCAATGATATCAGAACGCTTTCCAACGGAACGCTTACTGTTCCCGAAGGCGCCAAACTATCTGAAATACAGGGTGAATTCAGACAACCCAATGCCCCCGGGATACGCTCACAGCGCCAGGGACAATGGCATAAGAACAAAAAGAAGAAAAGGTCGGCATCCAATGGCCAGTGACAAAAAACAACGTATCCGTGATAATTTCAGACTGATAGCAGGATGGTTATTCCTGGCTGTCGGTCTTTACCTGTTGGTAGCTTTTGTCTCCTACCTGTTTACATGGACTGTAGATCAGAGTCTTTTATCAGAAGGGGGAATGTCGGATCCGCGGGCAGAGGCAGCCAATAGTGCCGGATTGATTGGCAATTACTGGTCTAACCTGTTTATTGGCGAACTCTTTGGGATCAGCGCGTTTATAATCCCTTTTTTCCTGGCAGCATTGGCCATTTTTTTATTAAGGATAAAAAAGGTTCGTATTATTCCCTTGTTTTTCATTACCGCTTTTATCTGCATTATTCTTTCCGTTTCACTGGGCTATATTTTCAGCTTCACTTCCCTTGAATACGTTTTCGGTGCCGGGGTGGGGGGAACATACGGCTACCGTGTAAACGAATGGCTTATTAGTATGCTGGGAACGGTCGGAACGGGTGTGGTACTGTTTTTCGTATTGACTGCTTTCCTGGTGCCCTTTGTCTATCGATGGGTTCGTAAAAGAAAGATTAAAGCCGGAGCAACGGAAGAAACTGAACCCGTAGTCGTTCCGGAAACTTCAATACATGAACCGGAAAGTATAACAGAGAGAGAAATCAAAACCACAGAGCCGGTCCGGCAGCGTGAGTCAAAGGAAAACGAAAGCCCGGAGCAACCCGTGTTTGAAGTGGAAAAAATTGAAGAAGAATCCACCGCCGGAGATATGTTGTTTTACGATCCCAAACAAGATCTGTCCCGTTACAGGAAACCCCCTTTGAGTTTGCTGGAAGATTACCGGAATCAGTTACGGGAAGTTTCTCAGGAAGAATTGGAACGGAACAACCAGAAGATCGTGGAGTGTCTGAGAACATTTGATATACAGATAGAAAAGATCGTGGCCACTCCGGGACCCACGGTTACATTGTACAAGATCGTACTGTCTCCCGGGATCAGGATATCCCAGTTTACCAGGCTGGAAGATGACATTATGCTGTCATTGGCTGCCCGGGGGATGAGGGTTATTGCTCCTATTCCCGGAACAAATATGGTGGGTATAGAAGTTGCCAACGACAAACCCTCGCTGGTACCCATGAAGAGCGTATTGGATTCTGCCAAATTCAAGGAATCCCGCTACGATCTGCCCATTGTTATGGGGAAAAGCATTTCCAATGAAATCGTGATGCTGGACCTGGCACGATTGCCACACCTTCTGGTGGCCGGAGCTACAGGCCAGGGGAAATCGGTTGCTTTAAATGCCATACTGGCTTCTCTCTTGTACAAAATGCATCCGGCGTATTTAAAATTGGTGCTGGTGGATCCCAAACGGGTAGAACTGAATTTGTATTCAAAACTTGAAAACCATTTTCTGGCCAAACTTCCCGATGCCGAGAACCCCATCATCATAGATACCAAAAAAGTCGTTTATACGCTCAATTCCTTGTGCATAGAGATGGATGCGAGACTGGAGCTGTATAACAAGGCCGGGGTCCGCAATATTAAGGAATACAACAAAAAATTCCTGGAAAGGGTTTTGAATCCCCTGAAAGGACACCGGTTCATGCCCTTTATTGTTGTGATCATTGACGAGTTTGCGGATTTGATCATGACGGCCGGAAGGGATGTGGAAGGCCCGCTTACGCGTTTGGCCCAAATGGGAAGGGCGTGCGGGATCCATCTGGTGATAGCCACACAGCGACCTACCACAAACATCATTACCGGGACCATTAAAGCCAACTTCCCGGCGCGGATCGCTTTCCGGGTGGCATCCAAGATAGATTCCAGGACTATTATTGATGTGTCCGAGGCAAACCAGTTGGTGGGAAGGGGTGATATGCTCATCTCTGCCGGGAGCGATCTGTTACGCGTACAATGTGCATTTATTGACACCCCTGAAGTAGAACGAATGGTGGAATATATTGCCGGTCAACAGGGGTATCCCGGAGTTTTTGAATTGCCGGAATACTCGGAAACGGACAGGCAGGACGTCGTTTCCACAACGGGAGGTCAACGCGATGAATTGTTTGAGGAAGCCGCCAGGTTGATCATACAGAACGGGGAAGGCTCCACTTCTTTATTGCAGCGCAGATTCCACTTGGGATACAACCGGGCAGGCAGGATTATGGACCAATTGGAGGAAGCCGGAATTGTGGGCCCGCCGCGTGGAAGCAGTCCAAGGGAATTATTGATAAACAGCCAGGAAATGCTGGATGATTTTTTAAGTAAATGAAAATCAAAGGTCTTATAACGGGCATATTCACTGTGTTTACAGTACTTACAATCCAGGCACAAACTACTGCCGGTTTGATGGAAAAATTTGCAGACAAGATTCGTCAGGCAACGGCTGTTGAAACCAATTTTCTTTGGAACGGATCGGTTTCCGGGACCATGATTCTTCAGGGAGATATGTTTTACATACACATGGACGAATTTTATGTGTATTGCGATGGTGAAATAAAATATTATTACAATGAAGGAACGGATGAGTGGCAGGAACTCTCACACGATAGCACTTCCCCTGATATCCTGGAAAATCCTTCCGCTTTCTTCAACCGGCTGAATGAAGATTTCTATTATCCGGAGAATCCCCTGCTCAAGGAAAAGCCGGGAGAAGAACCGGTCTGGGAAGTAACCCTGGTGCCTCATTCTGTGAACTCTCCATTTGCTTTTGTAGTGATCTCGTTGACTGAAAAGGATCTTATTCCGCTAAATGTCCGGTATGCATTGTCAGACGGATCTGAGTATTCCGTCGTTTTGACTTCGTTTGGCACTGTGCAAGCCCGGCCCGCCCGGTTCTTTGCGCCGGATACTTCACTTTAATTCCTGAAACAGGTGTTTTCTCAGAAAACCGGTCGCTTTCTCAAAAGCATCTTCTGACCGGAGCGAACGTTTTAGCATAAAACAATGAAGGCCATCGGGGTAATCCAGTAATTGGGCATCTACTCCGCACTCTATCAGTTTATTGTAGTAGTAGACACCTTCATCGTGGAGGGAATCCCTGCCGCCGACAATAATCAATGCCGGGGGAAGTCCTTTCAGATCCTCTGCAGAGGCATATACCGGTGAAATATAAGGATGATGCCCGTCCGCCCCGTTAACGTAGCAATAATCGAATATAAATGACATTTTCCTGGGGATACTTCCTTTTGGATGCGGTTTCTCCAGGGCAGTTGTAGCCAGGTCCAGGGGCGGGCAATTTAAAAACTCGCAGACAAAATTCATTTTCCCGGACTTTTTCGCCTTCATACAAGATACCGTAGCCAGGTTCGCTCCGGCACTATGTCCGCCTATAGCTACCCGTTGGGTATCTATTCCGTATTCCGCAGCGTGATCGAAAATACGTTCAATAACATCGTAAATCCTGTCTACCGCAGCAGGAAATGGATGGTCAGGTGCTTTGGGATAATCAATGCTGACGATACGGAATCCCGGATCGAGGCTCCAGGCAATATTCATTTTCTCATCCATTTCCGGGCTGCCTAAAATAAACCCGCCTCCATGCAGGTCAATGAGAAGAGGCGATGGAGCGGGATTGTTTAACCCGTACCAGACCGTACGAATGGTGCCGTTGGCTGTTTCAACAAACACTTCTTTACGTAATGCGGCATTCTTTTTTTTCATACGGGCATACATGGGCCCGGAGAAAAATTTCTCCATTTTGTGAAAACGTCTCCCTTTTTTTCGGTATTGTTCCGGAGTCAGGATTTTCATCTTTTTCATAACCGGTATGTTTAGTCTGTTTTGTTTATTCGTTCGGCAGGCATAAGTATCCTGCGGGACACCGGATGCAGGTTGTTGGAACGGGATCCCAGGTTCTTGACAAAACCCAGGGGCATGTCATCATAAGTTATCAAAACAAATCCTTTTTCCTTGCCGGCGGGCAATACAAGTGAGTCCCTGCGTAAAAAAGAGATAGCCCCGGCCAGATCAACACTGTATTGTTCAAAAGCGCTTTTCTCCAGATCAACGGACAGCGCAAGGTCTGCTTCCGGGACCCAATCGTTTCCTTTTTTCCGGGCCACGGCAACTCCCGAATGAACTACATTCAGGATTTGTTCCAGGGCTGTCATGTCTGCCTGCCACGATGCAGGGAATGCTTTAAGCAAAGGCCCTTTCATTGAATACGCAAAACCTTCTTTTAAAAAACCGGGAATCCCTTTCTTCTGCGACAGGCCCTGAACCTTCCTTTTTCCCGGAGCGGCAGGATCGCCCTCCTTTTGGAGAAGTGCCATAAAAAAACCTTCTCCCCGGATGCGATGGGGAAAATATTTTTCCGGGCCGAGTAAGACGTGTGCGCCCAGATGGCGGACCATCCATTCCACCTGATCTTCATCTTCTTTCCTGTTAAAGGTACAGGTGCTGTAAAACAGCAGGCCCCCTTCCTTCAGAGACGGCCACAAATCTGTCAGGATCCTTTTTTGCCGTGAGGCACAATGATCCACACCGGCCAAAGACCAATTGTTTCTGGATAGCGGTTCTTTGCGGAACAAACCTTCCCCTGAACAGGGAACATCTGTGACAAGGACGTCAAAATACCCCTTCAGCCTGGAAAATGCGTCCGGATCATTTTGTGTGACCACAACGTTGGCGTAACCCCACCGTGCCGTGTTCTGAGTCAGGACAGGCACCCGGGAACGAATGGCCTCATTGCTGACAAGCAATCCGTCATTGGGCATAATGTCCAGCAACAGGGTGCTTTTACCACCCGGAGCCGCACAGGCATCCAGCACACGGGGTGCTTTTATGGATTGCAAGAACGGTTTCAATCTCCAAAGGGACATTCCGGATGCTTCCTGAACGTAATAGGCTCCCGCATGAAAGCGTGGATCAAGAGTAAAAACCGGCCGTTCTTTCAGGTACCTGCCTGCCGGGCACCAGGGTACGGACTCTGTACCGGGAAACAGTTCCTTATCTGTTTTCCGGATGTGCTGTCTTATGCTGACGGGTGGGGAAGTATACAGTGAAGCCAGTAAAAGCTCAATTTCTCCGGGGGGCATGGACTCTTCCAGTATGCTTCTGAAGTCCTTTATCATAAGACCCGGTTTTTTGACACTTACCGGTTCAAGCCTTCGGCCAGCTGTGTTGTAAATTGATCTACAAAATCTTTCAGCTTTCCTCCCAGCATCATTTTGATCATCATACTGAGTTCGGCATCCAGTTCCAGTTGCAATTCGCAACCTTCTTCCAGGGGATGAATGTGCAGGTTTAGATTGAAGGCAAACGGAACGTTCCCGTATTGCTCCATAACAATCAATGTAGGTGCCTCCCTTCTTGTAACCTTAACGCCCATTTGCATGCCCTGGGCATTTGCCAGTATCGTGTCTTCGGTTATAGTTACCTTGTCTTTTTTGTCTTCAGGTAAGCGGTCTGCGAATTTTGAAAAGTCCGAAAACAATTCAAAAACGGTTTCGGCGGGTTTGTTGACGTGACGTACGTCACCCGTAACGTGTGTATTTCCCATAATTATCTTCCCCAGGTATTAGGAGTCAGACGCCAGATTTTTAAGGTGTCCAGCTGCTCTTTATTTATGTAATTGTTATCGGCAGCTTCCCGGATAAGTGTGTCGTAATTTGTTAATGTATGTAATTCGCAGTTGCTTTTTTCAAAAGCCCTGCGGGCGATATCAAAGTTGTAAGAAAAAATGGCCACCATGCCCAGCACATTGGCACATGATTTCTTAAGGCAATCAGAGGCTGATAATGCCGAATGTCCCGTGGAAATAAGGTCTTCCACAACAACTACTTTGGATTCCGGTTCAAAAGATCCTTCTATCTGCGCTCCCGTGCCGTGGTCTTTTCTCCTGGGGCGCACGTATATAAAGGGCTTCTCCAGCTTGTCGGCAATAAGGGCTCCCATAGCAATGGCTCCCGTCGCCACACCGGCAATGACCTCTACGGAAGGATAATTGTGCATGATCAGTTTGCAGAGGGTGTCGCGTATAAAATTTCTAACGTCGGGGACCGACAGAATTTTCCTGTTATCGCAATATATGGGAGACAACCATCCCGAAGCCCAAACAAACGGCTTCTCGGTATTTAACTGTACGGCCTGAATTTCCAACAGCTTTTGTGCCACGATTTTTTCCGCAGATTCCATAATAATCACATATCTTTGTACAAATGTACAGTATTTTCTTCAATAATAGGCGCCTTCAGTTATGCCGTCCGGACAGTCCCGTATGTTTGCTTTCTTCGGTAACTCTTGCACCTGCAGACAGTACCGTTTCCTGGGAAGATCTGATAGTCGGTTTTGAATGCAATTCCAATATCAATCACCTGGTAGTCCCGGTAGAAAATCCTTCCGCATCTTTTAGACAACTGTGTTCGCGTTTTGTTCTTTTTCACGCTGCCGGAGGTGTGGTAACCAATCAAAAAGGTGATGTACTGATGATCTATCGCTACGGAAGATGGGATTTGCCCAAAGGGAAACAGGACCCCGGTGAAACACTAAGGGAAACGGCTCTAAGGGAAGTGGCCGAGGAGACAGGGGCCCGGGGTCTGCAAATTACCGGGGATCAGTTCGCCACCACATACCATACATACCGTTTCCAGGGAAATAATGTATTGAAAATGACAGCCTGGTTCCACATGACTGCAGAAGAAGGGAGCTTGTTGAAACCTCAGACAGAAGAAGGAATAGAAAAAACGGAATGGGTTTCCCTGCAGGATATGGACAAATACCTGGAAGCGACTTATGCCTCCATTGGATTGTTGATCCGCAGCAAAATACTACTCAATAGTGAAGATGTTGGTAAAGCCGGTCAGATCAAAGATGTCTTTGATCTCCGCTCTTAGGTTACGGACTTTTAAAGAGCCGTTTTTTTCTTTAATGTTTTTTTGCAGCACAAGAAACTGACGCAGTCCGGAACTGCTTATGTATTCCAGGTCTGAACCGTCAATGATCATGTCTTTTGTGGGGCTTTTCAGGAGAGGGGCTATGGCTTCTTCAAAAATTACCGTGTTGCCTGTATCCATCCTTCCGTTTATAGATATTACGGGTACGGGATCGTTGCTGATTTTTACTTCCATATTCTGTTGTTTTTCTTAATCGGATTGATAGTACACAAAGGTAAACAAAAAAAATCTCAACCTCCAAAGTCATCAAAGAGAATGTGATCTTCAGGAACCCCCAGGTTGTCCAGCATCCGGATAACGGCATCTGTCATAAGCGGGGGACCGCAAAGATAATATTCGTTTTCTTCCGGTTCCGGATGATCTTTCAGATAATGATCCAGGATCACCTGGTGTATGAACCCGGTATATCCCTGCCAGTTGTCTTCAGGTTTTGGCTCGGAAAGCGCAATGTGAAACGAAAAATTGGGAAATTCTTTTTCAATTTCCCTGAAATCTTCTTCATAGAATAATTCCCGCAGGGATCTGGCCCCGTACCAGAATGACACTTTGTCCGTTGTTCTCAGGGTGTGGAACAGGTGAAAGAGATGGGAACGCATAGGGGCCATGCCGGCTCCGCCTCCTATGAAAACCTTTTCCGCGTGGGTGTCTTTCAGGAAAAATTCTCCGAAGGGGCCTGAAACCTTCACTTTATCGCCTGGTTTTCGTGAAAAAATATAGGAAGAGCAAATACCCGGGTTTACTTTCATAAAACTACCGCGGGCGCGGTCCCAGGGCGGGGTGGCAATACGGACGTTCAGGATGATTCGGTTCCCTTCAGCAGGATGGTTGGCCATGGAATAGGCCCTGAACCCATATTCCCGGTTTACCATTTTCAGATCCCAAAGCCCCAGCGCGTCCCACTCGGCAAGGTATTTTTTATCAATGGCGATGTCTTTGGCAAAGTCCACGGTAACGGGCGGCACATCAATTTGTATATACCCTCCTGAACGGAAATCCAGATTTTCTCCTTCCGGCAGCCTGATGATAAATTCTTTAATAAATGAAGCAACATTCCGGTTACTGATGACTTCACATTCCCATTTTTTAACGCCCAGTATTTCGTCCGGGATCTCTATTTGCATGTCTTCCTTAACCTTCACCTGGCAGGCAAGCCGCCATTTGCTTTGTTGTTCCCTTCTTGTGAAGAACCCGGTTTCGGTAGAGAGAATGGAGCCTCCTCCTGAGACAACGCGGCATTTGCACAGTCCGCAGGTTCCGGATCCGCCGCACGCTGAGGGGAGGTATATCTCGTTGGCAGACAGTGTGCTGAGCAGATTTGCCCCCGGTTCGACCTCCAGGCTTTTTTCGCTGTTTATGGTTAATTTCACTTTTCCCGAAGGCATTAGCCGTATTTTTGCATAGACCAGCAAAAGCACCAGGACCAGGGTGACGATCAGGATCGCGGAAACTGCCAGTAACAGGAATTGGATCATTGTCATCATGCGAACTTAAAATTGTATACCCATAAAACTCATAAACGCGATCCCCATTAATCCCGTAATGATAAAAGCAATTCCCAACCCCCGCATGGGAGCGGGTATGTTCGAATAACTGAGTTTTTCCCGGATGGCCGCTATGGAAACTATGGCCAGGAACCATCCGAACCCGGACCCCAGGGCAAAAGCCAAAACCTGCCAGATGTTTTCGTAGGCTCTTTCCTGCATAAAAAGCGATCCGCCAAGGATGGCGCAATTAACAGCGATCAATGGCAGGAATATCCCCAGGTTGTTGTACAGGGCGGGAGCAAATTTCTCCACGATCATTTCAACCAGTTGAACCATGGCTGCAATAACGGCAATAAATAAGATATAACTGAGAAAACCCAGGTCTACGCCGGCCCATTCCGGGTTAATACGCGCCAATGCACCGGGAGAAAGCACATAACGATCCAAAAGGTAATTAACCGGAAGTGTGATCAACAACACAAAAATTACGGCCAGACCCAATCCGGAAGCTGTTTTTACCGTTTTGGACACGGCCAGGTAGGAACACATGCCCAGGAAATAGGCAAAAATCATATTCTCTACAAAGACTGATCTTACGAATATGTCAATTATTTGTTCCATGCTTTTTTGTCTTTTTTGGCATTCATGGCGTTAAATACCCACACGATCAGCCCTACAACAATAAGGGCCATGGGGGGCAGTATGAACAACCCGTTGTTTTCGTAAAAACCACCCGCGTTAACATACCAGCTTTCCGGGATAAGACGGTATCCCATCAATGTCCCGGAGCCGAAAAGTTCCCTGAAAAAGGAAACGGCCACCAGGATGATCCCGTAACCCAGCCCGTTGGCAATTCCGTCTACAAAGGCGTGGAAAGGTTTGTTGTGTAGGGCAAAGGCTTCTATGCGTCCCATGATGATGCAATTGGTTATTATCAGGCCCACAAAAACAGACAGTTCTTTGCTTATGGGATATGCAAAGGCTTTCAATACCTGGTCCACCAGAATTACCAGGCTGGCGATCACTACCAGCTGGACAATGATCCGTATCCGGTCGGGTATGGTATTGCGCAGCATAGACAGGATCAGCCCGGAAAACCCGGTTACCAAAGTAACCGAAAGGGCCATAACCAGTGCAGGTTCCATTTTTACGGTCACCGCAAGGGCCGAACAGATCCCCAATGCCAGTACGGAAACGGGATTGTTCTTAAAGAGCGGGTCCAGGAAGATGCGTTTATTCATAGTGTCTTAAAAAAGGTATGTAAGGTTCAAGGGATTCGCGTATCATGTTTTCAACTCCGCGGCTGGTAAGGGTTCCCCCGGAAATACCGTCAACCGCATTGGGATTGCCTGCCGACTTTCCCGGTTTTACTACCGCCAGGGAGACAAATTCTTCGCCCCTGTAAAGAGATTTGCCCCGGAAGGGATCACTGAAAAACGATGTAGAAATTTCTGCTCCCAGTCCGGGAGTCTCGGCTTCATGGTCAAACACGGCTCCGTAAACCGTACGAAAATCATCGTTCAGGGCCAGGTATCCGTTAATTGAACCCCAGAGGCCTTTTCCTTCCATAGGTATGATGTATTTCCGGGTGCCGTCATCCAGGGTACATATGAACAAAGGCAGGCGTTCCGGGCCGGCTGCGGTGTCTGTTATGTATTTTTCGTAGGATTGTCCTTCCAGGTGTACCGACCGCAGAATGGTCCGCCGGGTTTCCTGCCGGATATTGGTATCCTGACGCGGCTTAAGGATCTGTGATACAAAAGCCAGCACTACGGCCACTATGATCACCATAACAGCTGCATAAAGAACCGTGTAAAGATTTCCGTTCTTTTTTTTCTTATCCATTGGCGGCTATTCTTTTCATTTTCCGTTTCACGTGTACGGCTACCACATAATGATCTATCAGGGGCGCAAATGTATTCATAAGTAATATCGCGAGCATCATGCCTTCAGGGTACCCGGGATTGAACAGGCGGATTATTACGGTAAGGATACCTATGAGTGCTCCGTAGAACCATTTTCCTACTTCTGTCTGGGGACTGGTAACCGGATCGGTAGCCATAAAAACACACCCAAAGGCAAAACCACCCATAACCAGGTGGTAATGCACCGGAATACCTCCCAACAAACCGGTCAGGGAAGCCCCGGCCAGGCAGGAAACCATGATCTTCCAGCTGGCTACTCCCGTATAAATGAGAATGGCGGCTCCCAGCAGGATGCACACCACAGAGGTTTCTCCCACGGAGCCGGGAATAAATCCCAGGAACATATCCCTCCAGGAAGGCATGGATTGAACGGAAGAAGCATTTTCTGTCCACAAAGCCAGGGGTGTAGCCCCGCTGAAACCGTCTATCCAGACCTTGTCCCCGGTCATATATCCCGGATAAGAAAAGAACAGGAAAGCCCGGGCCAGCAACGCGGGGTTCCAGATGTTCATTCCTGTACCTCCAAAGATCTCTTTCCCTATTAGTACCGAAAAAGCCACGGCCGTTGCCAGCATCCATAAGGGAATGGTGACGGGAACTATCAGGGGAATGAGCATGCCTGTGACCAGGTAGCCTTCATTGACTTCGTGGCCTCTTACCTGGGCTACCGTGAATTCTATTCCCAGACCCACCACATAAGAAACAATGACCAGCGGAATGACCCGCAGGAATCCATACCAGAAGATCTGAAAAAATCCGGGCAGCTCCGTTCCCGGCCCCATGGCCAGGTAATGCTGCAACCCGGTGTTGTACATACCAAAGAGCAGGCAGGGAACCAGGGCTATGACCACAACTATCATAACTCTTTTTAGGTCGTTACAGTCTCGTATGTGGGACCCTTTGCGGGTAACAGTTGCCGGAACCAGCAGAAAAGATTCAAATGCATCAAAGGTGGAATGTAAAAATCCCAGCTTTCCCCCTTTACTGAATACAGGTTTGATCCTGTTCACGATTTTTTCTATTCCTTTCATTGCATTTCCTTTATCATAAGGTCTATGCCCTGTTGGAGAATGTCTTGGATCTCGATCTTGGAAGGACAGATGAATTCGCATAGGGCCAGGTCTTCCGGGATCATTTCATATATGCCAAACTGTTCCATTTTGTCGATGTCTTTTGCCAGAACAGCTTTGATCAAAAACGATACAAAGATATCTGCAGGCAATACTTTTTGATATCCTTCAGTCAGCACAAATGCCCTGGCACCTCCGTTGGTGTTGGTGTTGAGGGAAAAACGCCCGGTCTTGCCGAGTAAAGGAGCCAGGTAGGAAACATAGGTCCGTGCTGCGCTGAATTTATGCAGGCGCAGAGGCCGTGCCCATCCCAGCAGTTCGCGCGAATGTCCTTCCGGTAAAAAAGTGATCTGACCGTGGTGGAATCCCAGGAACCCATCTTTTCCCACATTGTCTCCGGTCAGGGGATTCCCGCTGATAATACGTACTTCCCCGTCTTTGTCGTAGGGGAATGCTTCCAGTGCCTTCATATGAAGGCCCGGGCGGCAACAGATATACCCGGTCCGGTGCAGGGAAGGGCCTGTTACGGCAACTGTTCTTGTTGTATCGTATATGCCTTTCAGGAAAAGTTCTCCTATAACAGAGAGTCCCAGGGGAGTAAGAGTCCAGACCACCTGATCTTTTCCAATGGGGGAAACGTGGTGGATCTGTATTCCCGTATTGCCTGCCGGGTGGGGACCGGAAAAAGTATGAACCACGCCCTGCAGGCGCCGGAAAACACTGTGTGGGGATGTTTTGTCCGATAGCCCCAGGTGAATTTTTCCCTGGCATAGCCTTTCCATTACCCGGAGTCCCATTTTAAGTGCTTCTTCCCTGTCGGCGAACGCATAATCCAGGTCCGGGGCCAGGGGAGCGGAATCAAAACAGCTGATAAACACAGCTTTTGGCGTTTCTCCGGGATGAGCGGTTATGCCGTAAGGCCTTCTGGTGATATAAGGCCAGCAGCCGCTCTCCAGCAACAAATCCCTGATTCCTTGCGCGGACATGGTTTCGGGGGCTTCTGCTGGGAATTTTAAAAAATCGTCTTTTTCGTCGGCAAGTATTTCAATGGCTTCCAGCCTCCTTTTTTCTCCTCTGACTATAGATTGAACGGTTCCGCTTACGGGTGAAGTGAAACGTACCTCCGGCCGGTTTTTGTCGCAATACACCGGGCTTCCGGCTTTAACGGCATCGCCTTCCCTGACCAGAAGTTTTGGAACAATGTATTTAAAATCAGTGGGTTTAAGCGCGTAGAGTGCAGAAACAACGGGGGGGTCCGTGATCATATCGGCCTTGCCTTTCAAGGGGATATTCAATCCTCTACGCAATTTGTAATGGGCGCACATATACTTTTTTTAGCAGATACAAAGATAAAATTTTCACCGGCTTTTCCCTATATTTGTCGCTATGAAGGAGAACTATTTGCAGGAGTTGAACCAGGCCCAGAGACAGGCAGTAGAAGATATCGCAGGGCCTTCACTTATCATCGCGGGAGCGGGAAGCGGAAAAACCAAAGTATTAACATGCCGGATCGCCAATATGCTGGACCGGGGAATCCCGGCCCCGGAAATATTGGCGCTCACCTTTACCAATAAGGCGGCCAAGGAAATGAAAGAACGCGTTTCTTCCCTGGCCGGGCCGGACAAAGTGCGTTATTTGTGGATGGGAACGTTCCACTCGGTGTTTGCGCGTATCCTGCGCAAGGAAGCACAGGTGCTGGGATTCCCGGAAACGTTCACGATCTATGATAAATCGGACAGCAAATCGGCTATTAAAAGTTGTATAAAAGATTTGAAACTGGACGACAAGACATATCCTCCGGCGGAAGTGATGTCACGCATATCCAAAGCCAAGAACAGCCTGATGACATCTTCCGCCTATGCTGCCAATGACGAGTTGATGCAGGCCGACCAGGCATCCCGAAAACCCCGGATAGCTGATATTTACGCCCTTTATGCCAAAAAATGCAAGGTGGCCGGGGCCATGGATTTTGATGATCTGTTGCTTTATACCAACATCCTTTTTCAGCAAAACCCGAACGTTTTGGCAAAATACCGGGATAAATTCCGGTACATACTGGTAGACGAATACCAGGACACCAACCTGGCCCAATACCTGATCATTAAAAACCTGGCACTGAACCATCGCAACATTGCCGTGGTGGGGGATGACGCGCAGAGTATCTATGCGTTCCGGGGAGCCCGTATAGAAAACATCCTGAATTTCACGAAGGATTTTCCGGAAGCCAAAGAATACCGGCTGGAACAGAACTACCGTTCCACACAGACCGTGGTTAAGGCGGCCAACAGCCTGATCAGGCACAATACACGCAGGATGCGTAAAGAATGTTTTGCGCAGTCGGAACCGGGAGAAAAAATTGAATTGCTCAATGCCTATACAGATGCCGAAGAAGCGTTTCAGGTCGTATCTGCCATACTCGGAAAAGTGTATGGCACAGGGGCCGGGTACGGCGATTTTGCCGTTCTTTACCGTACCAACGCACAGTCCAGGATCCTGGAGGAGGCCCTTCGCAAAAGAAATATTCCTTACAAAGTATACGGAGGCTTTTCTTTTTATGAACGGGCCGAGGTGAAGGACCTGATGGCGTACCTGCGTCTGGTGGTCAACCCGAACGACGAGGAAGCCTTTCGCAGGGCGGTCAATGTTCCTGCCAGGGGGATCGGGGCAGTCACCCTTGAAAGACTCGGCTCGGCAGCCATGTTTAACGGTATGTCACCGTTTGCCTACATACTCCGGGGCGATGCGGAAGCCGCGGGCCTGAGGGGAAATACCGTCCAGAAATTAAAAGCTTTTGCCGAGATCATTCAGAGCGCACAGGGTATACAGGAAGAGGGGGGCAATGCCTTTGAAGTGGCACTGGCAGTGGCAACCATGTCCGGCTACCTTCCCATGCTCCGCCAGGATAAATCCATAGAAGGCATGTCAAAACTGGATAACGTGGAGGAATTGCTCAACAGCATCCAGGCCTTTTGCGGGGTAGCGGGGGAAGAGGTGGAATTGGAAACGGAGGTGACCGTCCCCGAGGAGGGAAAAGGCAGTCCCACCCTGGAACGGTTCCTGGTAAACGTGACTTTGCTCACACAGATGGATGAACAAGACGCACCGGACCAGGAAAGGGTCAGTTTGATGACGGTCCACTCGGCAAAAGGATTGGAATTTTCCCATGTTTTTGTGGTAGGCCTGGAAGAAAAGCTTTTCCCGTCGTTATTGTCCAGCAATACGATCACGGAACTGGAAGAAGAAAGGCGGCTCTTCTATGTGGCCATGACCCGAGCCAGGAAATCCCTGACCTTGTCTCACGCACAAAAGCGTATGCGCTGGGGCTCTATGGAGTCCAATCCGCCCAGCCGGTTTTTACGGGAAATTGATCCTGCCTTTTTGAACCGCCCCCTCCCGGAAAGCACAGGCTCTGCGGGTTCCGGGGATCAGGCCGCCGGGCAATGGGACAACACGTCGTGGGGAAACAATGCGGGACGTCGTTTTGGGGATCAGCATAAAAAGGACACTGCTGCAGGCAACGGGAATACATGGGGCTCCCGCCGCAATTCGTTTTATTCACGGCAATCCGCAGGTGGCAGGAACGGTTCTGCGGAAAAAGAAACCACCGCCTCGGCAAAGATCCCGGAAGGGTTCCGGCGCGTAAAAGCCGCCACCGCTGCAGCTCCGTCGCCTAGGGCTGCCTCCGCGGGGGAAGATTTTCAGATGGCGGATCCTGCCACCCTGGCTGTGGGCATGACGGTGGAACACGACCGTTTTGGCCGCGGACGCATCCTCTCCCTGGAAGGGGAAATGCCCAATGCCAAAGCCGTTATTGACTTTGAGTTTGGAGGCAGCAAAACGCTGCTGCTCAAATTTGCAAAGCTGCGGCAACTATAGTGCAACGCACCAATTGTTCGTTTGGCTGATAATCAGCAACTTATGAATTTCGACCCCCCAGGGGTCGATTTTGCTAACTGTCTGTAGATCTGAGAAAAGAACAAAGTGTACGTTGTACACTTTGCGGCTGCTCCAGGAGGTGGGAATGAGAGGCTCCCCGGAAGGTGTGCATCCGGGCACCGGGGATAAGGTTTTTGAATAAGGTGACGGTTT
>JAEAME010000230.1_pt1 | contig 70348 bp, 64 predicted proteins | sample 8958731 | NCBI WGS metagenome assembly JAEAME01 (sample SAMN16933194, study PRJNA681113) | bioreactor sludge metagenome | isolation source: anerobic bioreactor sludge (Control) | place: India:Bengaluru | collected 2018-10-24
TTATTGGGGGTTTTGCTCAAAAAATGTTCGAACTTCGCCCAAAAAACACCGCCAATTTTCAGAATTCGGATTTTGGGCGATTGTTGCCTCGTCCCGCCAAAGGCGGGGCGGAGCGTCAAGGTTCGCAGTCCAGGTTTTCGTCAAGAAAAGTTCTAACTTTGTTCAAAAAACACCGCTATAAGGCACGTGGTGAGAATATTAAAACAAGCAAAACGAATGGTAACTCTGTTCTTGTGGCGGAGCCACTCTATTTGTATCATCGGTGCTTTAAGTACGCAAATTTTGCACTTTAGCCAACTATGTTAACTTTAATAGGATTGGTAGTTTTGATATTGGCTCGCCTGTCACGAATTCCTACTATGTCCAAGTATACCGCGACCGGACGCCTGTTTTTGACAAAAAACGCCTTATGATATAATATCAAGTATGCAAATAAATCAATTCAAACAACTTAATAATCTTAGCAAAAAAGGGATAGACGGGACCCGCGAGAGTTGCCGTCGTTTATTTATTAAGCAGGGAGAATAATCAATGAACATGCTTAATCAAAAAGGGATTTCCACAACAGCCATACTCTTGATCGTGGGGATAATTATTATTGCCGGGGGATTGGTGTGGTGGGGGGTGAGTCGGAATTATGATACAAACCAAAACAATAATAACAACTCTAATACGAATACAGCTACGAATTCAAATCAGAACACGAACATTAATATTACCACCGATCCAGTTACAGGGTGGAATATATATACAAATGATAAATATGGTTATAGATTACAATATCCTACAGAATGGGAATTAATACAGAATAAGAATGATGATGAATTTGATTCAGTAACATTTGCTATACAAACCTCATTTATACGAAATTATTACAATAGTATAAATGAATATCATCCCAAAAAGGGTGAAATTAGCGTTAATATATATATATATAAAATAGCAGGGTTAAACTTTGGTGAGTGGTATGAAGAGTATAAAAAAGTTTATAGAAATGATATATATGAAAATGTTGATATAGAAAAAACAATCATCAATGACAAGGATGCTGTTATTGAAAAAATAACTACTGGTAGAACGCCAAGCATCCCTGTTGATACAGAATGGCTTAATGGAAAAATAACTAATTATTTTATTAATAATAACCAACAAGTGTTGGAGCTTTCAGCGATTGTTTGGCTAGGTGACGAATACCTGCTTGATATAGCCGATAAGATCGCTCAAAGCCTAACATTTATTGAATAGATTGATATAAATAGTTCATTGACAACCCAAAACGAGTAACTGGTGTAAGGAGGACGCAATGAAAAACTTAGTTGTTTCATTGTCCATGTTGTTTGTATTTTTTGGAGATGCGAATGCCATTGAGATTCACGCTCCTTGGATTCCTGGAGAGACATGGGATTGTGATCGCATTACGAGTGGTTTTCACCAAGGTGTGGATGATAAGTGTGTTGATTTCAATAATCAAGATTGGTCAGACAAGGGTTCGCCGACCCTGTCAGTTGCGGATGGTCGAGTGGTTACCAGCGAATGGAGCAACTCCTACGGCTGGTATGTGTGGATTGAAGAAAGTGATGGATCTAGGGATATCTACGCTCACTTCCTCCAGAGACCATTTGTTTCTGTGGGTGAACGAGTTAAAACCGGTCAAGTCATTGGGATTTGTGGATGTACGCCTGATGGACCTGGAGGTATCTACTGCGGTGGTTATCATCTGCATTATGGACATTATGTTGATGGTTTAAGCCAGTTGGTAACTATAATCGATGGTCAAACGATCAACCCTGATTGCTGTAGTCAGGTAATTTCTCGCAACACTACTATTCTCGACCAGGCCTACGCCCGCTACGGACCGGATTGGATTGGATATCCTGAGTATCAGATGTGGGACCTTGGACCAGCCAGACAGGCAAACCCAAACCACCCCTGGTATGAAGCGTGGAATACGAACAACCGCTATACGTCCCAGGGCATGTCAAAGAACTGCGTAATCTGGCATTTCGACGGCGGAGCCTTTGGCGACAACGCGGTAGTCTATGATGCGCTGGGAGGGGCGCGGGCCGCGATCGTTTTGCATTCGGGATTCTGGATTGCTTGGACGAATGCTAATGGTCCGAATTCGCCGGTTCGGATGCCGATCCGAGATGAAAGCAATGTGCCGGCAAATCTGCGGAGTTACTACAGGGAGCATTACAAGAAAAACGGCGTAACCCATATTGACGGGATAACTGCAGTGCAGGAGTGCGCTGACGGTGTAATGCTCTGGAATGGTTCAGCGCATTTCGCTTGGTATCCGCACTGCGCCCCTGGCTATTTCAGCGATGGCTGGCACACGGATGACAGCTATCTCTTCGTGGAGTGCTTCAATCGTAATGGCGGCTCGCAGAAAGTTGGACATGCTATGCCGGTCGGGCAAAGTCCGGCGCGCGTGCACAATTGGAACGGTTTCTGGGTTCAGGATTTCGGAGGTTCAACAAATGGGTCCGGAATCGTTATGTACGACCCTAATAACGCCCTCTTGAATGAATGCGCAACCAATGAAGCCTACTATCTCTACGGTGAGATCTGGTCGCATTACAAGAATCATGGCTCAGTTGATCTTTTCGGCTGTCCGACAACAGATCGATTTGACCATGAAGGCTTGACAGTACAGGATTTTCACAACCGCTGGACAGATACTTACTGGAGGATCAAGTCAAATGGTTCCCATGAAGAACTTGACCCTTGCGGTGAATCAGGTGCGTCTGGCGGCGGTGGTGTTACAGCCTGTATTCCAGATCCCAACTCTCTGATCGCCAACGGCGATTTCAGTAGCGGCTGGGATTGCTGGGAAACCGTGATTTGGCCGCCGGAACACGGGCAGAAGAATCTCGTGCCGCCGATGGCTGAATTCAGGATTTTTGACGATGGCGATATCTGGAGCATGCAGTTGTGCCAGACTTTGCCCCAGATTCAGGCCGGCGACAGACTGGTTCTGATCTATGATCAGAGAACGGTCAGAACGGTCCGGGCTATTGTCAGTCTGACTGATTATGCCGGCGGGGAATACATCAACTGCGGCTTGTGGAAGGATTATCAGCATCCGCCCGGCACCGGCTGGGTGGAATATCGTATTCCTTTCACGGTTACCCGGACTACGGACAGCGCCAAGCTGTCTTGGGCTTTTGGCCAGACGGAAAACAGCATGTTCCGAATTCGCAACATTCGTCTGGTCTATGACGACAGTCCGCCTCCGGTTGAGTGCGCTGGTGACGATCCCAGCAGCTCCATTGGCAACGGACAGTTCAACGGCCAGGGCTGCTGGACTGTCGAACACCCAAACCGGCCCTATGTGGTAACTAACTTCAACAACCAGTTCGAAGGTCATATTAACGGACCTTTTCCCTGGTATGACGTGAAGTTATATCAGGAATGGGTTTGGCTCGAAGCTGGCAGTCAGTGCGAACTGGTCTGGACTGGCGCGGCGAATTCGCCGAGTCGGGTGACAGTAGCACTGGAATACGAGAGCGGCGATCATGTCCTCTGGGAGGAAGCCTGGCTTACTCCCGATGATCAGCGTTTTACAATGAGTTTCCGGCCGCAGGCAACTGACCCGGCTGGCAAGCTTGTCTTTTACCTGGGCGAGGTTGACCAATCGGTCTGGATCAAGGACGCGGCCGTCAGGTACGCGGAATCGCCGCCACCGCCGCTGTCGTGCGAAAGCGACGATCCCGGCAGCTTCATCGGCAATGGACAGTTCAGCGGCCAAGGTTGTTGGGAAACTGAAAACCCAAACCATCCCGACGTTGTCTTCAACTTCGATGGTCAGCTTGAAGCGCACGTCAACGGGCCTTATGAATTCTACGAGGTCAAGCTGAAGCAAGACTGGGTCTATCTGACTGCCGAAGCTGATCTGGAAGTGGTCTGGACCGGCGCGGCGAATTCGCCGAGTTTTGTCACGGTTTCGATCGAAGACGCGGCCGGTTGCGTACTGCTCTGGGAGGAAGCAGCTCTTACTTCGACCGACCGGCAGTTCATCATGCCGTTTCGGCCCGAAGCCGCCGATCCGGGCGGCCGACTGACCTTCTACCTGGGCAAGGTGGACCGTTCAGTCTGGATCAAGAACGCGGCCGTCAGGTACGCCGGCCAGCCGCTGGCCGGCCAGGGAGCAGTCGGCCTTTCGCTGAATCCGAATCCCGTCTCGTCCGGCGAAAAGACTGAAATCGCTTTCAGCCTTGAAAAAGCCCGGCCGATACTGGTCATGGTTTATGACGTGGCCGGTCGCCGGGTCGCGACGCTGGCGGAAGAGGTGTATGGCCAGGGCCGGCATCAGATTGCCTGGAATTTGAAGAATGACGATGGTTCGCGCGTTTCAAGCGGCATCTACTTCGTCAAAATCCAGACTCCGGACTCCCGCGATCTGAAACGCCTCATCATTGTTCGTTGACTTCAGACAAGGCGTGGATACGCACCATATCCGCGCCTATTTTATTTGACATTATTAAACTCGTTATATATTTTAGGGATAATTTTTTTGTTTTTACAAGGCAGGACGTTAGAATCCGGCTTTTTATAAATTTTAATCTTTTTAGAAACATAAAATCTATATCTACGCCAGAAAATCAAATGGCGGTTGATAAAGGCGGGTTTTATCTATTGAAGCTCGATTTGCAAATCAAAAAAGTTTTCCGTAAAAGAAAAAACTTGAAATCGTCCTTTTTTGCTTCAGTTTCCCGCCTACGCGCCGCTTCAGTCGGGCAGGCAAGGCGAGGCGGTGGTGCAATGCGTTTCGGCTGAACAAAAAGGCATAGATCTCAAATGGAGCTATCCGAAATTACTCCTGTCTCAAGTCATCGGCAGCGCCGCAATGCTGGAACAGGCGGTTAAAGTATTAGGTTTTAGGGCATCTGTTTTTTTAAAACCCTTATAGATGGTAATACAAGTAGTTTTTTTTGGAAAATCGGGATGTTTTGGAGTATAATGATTGTATAAGTTTGGTTTATTCGTAACACGATGTCTAAAGAAAAACAAAGCGAGAATAAAGTAATAGTTGTTCAAGAAGATGCTAATGCAGAACGATACGAGACAGCAGGATTTTTGTCTCGTTTTTTTCATTGCTTACTGGTTTTATTGTTAAATATTCTACCTATAAATCTTAGCAGAAAAATTTTTACTAAGTCCAGTAAGGATGCTACCACGGTTCGTGATAACGCTACTACCTTTAAAGCATTGGAAATAATGTACAATTTTCAACTCGGAGTAGTATTTCGCAACGGCATGCTTGATGGTTTATTTACTTACATTTGGCATCATTTATATTCTGTACGGGGTACGCGCAATCGACTGAAGATGGTTAAAAAGTTATTGCGTCAGGAAATTGATAGGCTACATCTTGATAAAAAAGAGATTAATGTTGTAAGTCTAGGAAGCGGATCCGCGCGAGCTGTGCTAGAAACTATACGGGAATATAAAAAAAATGTAACAATAAATTTTTTGGGAATTGATAAGAATAAATACGCAATCGCATATTGTAAAAAATTAGCAAAAGAATTGGGCATTGATCATATAACCCTTATCCAGGATAAGGTTACCAACATCACCTCTATTTTTAAAGACAACAATTTTGTTCCTGATATAATTGAAATGGTTGGTTTACTTGATTATTTTTCTCAAGATCGTGCTGTTAATTTACTGGCGATGATTAGAAAAAATATGCATGATAAATCAGCGCTTATCACATGCAATATTCGTAAAAACCTGGAGAAAAAATTTGTTACCAGCGTCGTATCATGGCCCATGGTATATCGCAACGAGATTGACATGTCTGAACTTATTGTGTGTTCAGGATTTGAACCGAAAAAAGGAAAAATTATTGTTGATCCTCTCGGTGTACACATGCTTGTGCTGATTCATAAATAAACAACTTTCATGCAATTTTTTGCGATCACGGCATTAATAAATTCTCTCACCGCTTCTCTTTTCGGGTATGTGGTTTTTCGACGTAACCCTAAGCGGCTGGTGAATAAAACTTTTGGGTTAATCAATGTGGGGATAGCCATCTGGTCATTGTCATATTTTTTTTGGCAGATTCAAAGTGATGCGGATTTGGCACTTTTATGGGTACGTTTACTTAGTATCGGGTCAACACTGATCCCAATATTTTATCTGAATTGGATATTGGCACTTATCGAACAGACAAAAAAGTATAAGCCATTACTGATTATAGGATATTTTCTGACCGTAATTTTCCTTCTTTTTAGTTTTTCTTCATTTTTCGTCAGTGATGTGGAAAAGAAACTATTTTTTGATTTTTGGCCAAATGCTGGGCCCCTGTATTCTGTATATTTATTGCTAAGTTATATGGGTTTTATGGGGTTTGGTGTCTTTAAGCTTATTCAATCATTTAGTGTCGTGACGGGACAAAAAAAACAACAATTTAAATACGTATTATTCGCCTCGTTAATAGCTTTTGGCGGTGGTGCCACTAATTTCTTTTTATGGTATGACCTGCCAATACCACCCTATGGAAATATCTTGGTTTCACTGTATCCTGTCATTTTTACATACACCATGGTTCAGCATCGTTTAATGGATATTCGGCTTGTTTTGCGTAAATCATTCATATACATTGGCCTTGCCATCTTCGTTTTTTTTGCCTACTACGCTACTCTTTGGCTGGACAATACTTTCTTCGATGGGTCATACAGCGTCGGTGGCTACCTCTCGGCCATTGTTATTGCCCCTCTTTTTCTTCTTGGTTTTAGCTATATTTCCAAATTATTGAAAAGAACAGCTAACAAGTACTTCTTCACCGGATTGTATGATTATCAGGAGGTTCTGGAGACTTTTGCCAGAAAGATATCTCAGACTATTAAGTTGGATGAGGTAATAAATGTAGCCATCAACGCTGTAGAGCAGGCGATGCGCGTGGATAACATTGCCCTGGCCCTGTCCAGTTCATCCAAGAAAGGCAAATCATTCCTATTCCATAAAGTTATCGGGTTCAATAAAAAGGAACTGGAGAACGTGTACGATAACAAGGCATTTTGTGCTTACCTTCAAGTCAATAAACACCCCATTGTTATAGACGAATTACTATCTGATCATGAAAAAGATAAGAATGAATATCTTCTCCAAGATGCCAAGACCTTGAAAGCCCTTGGCGTTTCTTTGGTATTGCCTTTCGTGGCCAAAGATGAAATAAACAGCGTCTGTATAGTAGGTAGGAAAATCACCAAAGACGCCTATACCAAAGAAGATATTGATCTTCTAACCACCCTCTCTAACCAAGCCTCCATAGCTATAGAAAACGCCCGGCTCTACGACGAAGTCCAAAAGTTCAATCTTACCCTGCAAGGCAAGGTCAACGAACAAACCAGGGAAATCAGGCAGAAAAACGTCCATCTGGAAAAGCTTCTCAAAACCCAATCTGAATTCCTGGATATTGCCTCGCACCAGTTAAGAACCCCAGTATCGGTAATCCGGGGCATTATTTCCATGATCCAGGATGGCGACATGATCAAACTGCCAAAGGAGAAACAGGCTGAATTCATTGAATCAGCCAGTCAAAAAGGTGCCAAGCTGGATCAAATCATAAATGATATATTAGCCGCCTCGGAACTCGATAGCCGTAAATTCGCTGTGGACGCAAAAACTCCTAAAATTCAGCTGGAGCAAGTGGTTGATAAGGCGGTTTCCGGATTCAAGCTGGAAGCGGAACAAAGAGGTATTGATCTCAAATGGAGCTTCTCTTCAAAACCCCTGCCCCAAGTTATCGGCAACGCCTCAATGTTGGAGCAGGCAATTTCAAACCTTATTTCCAACGCGCTGAAGTATACGCCGTCAACTCTAATGGTAAAAGAAGCCCGAGCCAGCCGGAAAACCAAAGGCAAGGTTAACGTGGCGATCAGTAAAATCAAAAGCGACATCATAGTCAGCGTAAGTGATAATGGAATCGGCATTCCGAATGACGAAGTTAAAAAACTGTTCCAGAAATTCATCCGCGCTTCCAATGCCACGGCCATGTACACTGACGGGAGCGGGCTGGGACTGTTTATAGTCAGGGAAGTTATCGAAGGGCACAGGGGCAAAGTCTGGCTGGAAAGCGCGGAGGGAAAAGGATCAACATTTTACCTTAGCCTTCCAATTGCTAAATAATCATGGCGGCCAAAAAATACAAAATTCTCCTCATTGAAGACGATATTGATCAAATTTCGATGTATAAATTCAAATTCGAGCTGGAAGGCTTCGTATTTATTGCCGCGCGCGCAGGCGCGGAAGGGATAGAGAAAGCCGCGTCTGCCAAGCCCGATCTAATACTGCTCGACTTGGTACTGATAAAAGAAAACGGCCTTGATGTGCTGGAAAAACTGAAAAAGGATGTTCGGACTAAAAATACCCCAGTTCTTATTTTAACCAATCTGGTTAAAAAAGAGAGTATGGAAAGAGCCAAAAGCCTGGGGGCGGCCGGCTATCTCGTGAAAGCTAACACCGTGCCTTCCAGCCTGGTGAAAGAAGTGAAACGGCTGTTAAAAAACGCCTAGATAATCGCACTGGATTTTTAACTGAATAAGTTTTATAATGTAATTACTATGCAAAAAGTGCTTCTTATTGAAGATGATAAAGACTAGATACTGCTCTATAAGACGAAATTCGAGCTTGAGGGCTATCATTTTATTTCAGCTGAAAACGGCCCGAATGGCTTGCAAACAGCGGAGAAAGAGCAGCCCGACATAGTATTAATTGACCTGCTGATGACCGGCATGGGCGGCATTGAGGTGCTTGAAAAAATGAAAAAAAATCCGAAGATAAAGCATATTCCGACAGTTATTGTTACCAATCTTGATAAACATGACCTGGCAAAAAAAGCCATGGATCTCGGTGCCTTAGACTTCATCGTCAAATCAAAAATCCCCTTGCGGGAGATGATGGAACGGATAAAAAAAATACTTCAATAAATACGTTCAAAAAATCCGGTTTCAAGGCCGGATTTTGTTTTTGGAAACAGCCTGTTTTTCTTATATTCAGTAATCAATTTTTCCATCATTTCAACCGGCTGTTGGGGATCAGTGCTGGCCTTGACGACAAAAGCATCGGCTTTTAAGTCACGGGCTTTGCGACGGTATTCGGCATTGTCCCAGTTGGTGAGAATTAGCACCGGCACGGGCCGGGCATCTTTTTTCCGGCGAATGTATTCCACAATCATCCAGCACTCGGAATCAGGCAGTACTACATCCAGAACCATAGCGTCAGGATCCTCATCCCGCAGGGCCAGAACCGCCGATATAGCCGTATGGGCAATGATCGGCTCATATCCCTCGATTGTCAGCTTCTGCCTGAACATTTCCGCCAGAAATCTGTCGTCTTCAACAAAAAGTATCTTGCCTTTATTGATTTTTTTATTCTTTTTTGCGGTTTTAGGCATTTCTTTTGGAATTTAGAATACGCTTGAAGTACTCGTATAGTATTTTACTATTTTCACCTTTTTTATTTAATCTGTTCAAAAACCTCTCAGCTTCCTTGTTTCGGGCGCTGGCTGAAATTCCTCCTCTGGCCATCAGATCGTTAAAAACAAAAATCTGGTATATTTCATCCTCATTCAGCCCTAGTATTTTAAAAGCGTGAATAGCCGTCTTCTCAGATGGCTGACGCAAACCCTTTTCAATGCGAAAAAGGGAAACGCGGCTGATCTTAAGCTTGTTGGAAAGCTCAATTACGCCAACGCCTCTTTTTTGTCTGAAAATATTGATTAGTTCCCCGACCATTTAATTGCCATTTCGAATTAAAGTATATCATTTTTTTAAAGAATCGGCTGTGAATAAGTTGCCTTGACAGGTAACATAAGAATATATAAATTGATTTGTTATGTTACCTAAATAGGCTACATTAATGATAAATAACAGCGAAAATTTAAACGGATTGGCCGAAGAATTATCGGAAGTAAAAGAACCGAAGATTATTCTTCGGCCCTTTTTCAGACTGTGTGCGAAAAACGAGCTGGAGGAGCTTGGCCTTCGGTATAAAGCTTATAAGCTTATGCGAAGAAAACTGCCGCTTGATAAAATTTTAGCTTGTTTTCCGAATAGGGCCGATGTGGTAGCGCTGGTATCAATGCTCATTAAGTCGTAGGCTGACGTTTCAATTGGCGCGGCGTTTTTATGGATGCTATAATAAAATTGCCGAATTCATTTAACTAACGATAAATTATGGATCAGTCGCAAATTATTGAAACTTCTCCAAAAAAGCTTTCGCGGTCCAGAAGAAACATGATTAACGACGGCTCTGAAAAAATTCACGTGCTGGCTGATTTTGATCGTACGCTGACCAAAGCTTTTGTTAAGGGAAAAAAAGTGCCTTCATTAATATCCGTGTTGCGTGACTATAATTATCTGACGGCTGATTATTCAAGAAAAGCCAAGGAACTTTTCAATAAATATCATCCAATCGAACCTGATCCCGGCGTGCCGGCTGAAGAAAAAAGAAAAGCCATGAACGAATGGTGGTCGAATCATTTTAAATTATTGATAGGATCGGGTCTGTCAAAAAAAGATTTGCTGGACGTAGTCAACTCCGGAGTCATTGAATTAAGGGAGGGCGCCGATGCATTATTTGAAATTTTATATAAAAACAAAATACCGTTAGTCATTATGTCGTCCAGCGGCTTGAGCGGCGATGCCATCGAGATGTATTTAAAGCATGAGCAAAAAATGACCGATCTCGTTCACATAGTCGGTAATTCTTTCGAATGGGATAGTGACGGCCGGGCGGTAAATGTTCATCAGCCGATAATTCACGCTCTCAACAAGGACGCAACCATGGTAAAAAACATGGATTTTTATCCCGCGATCAGAGACAGGAAAAACGTGATTCTTATGGGTGATAACGAGGGCGACGTTGGAATGATTACGGGTTTTGAATATGATAATATTGTCCGCATTGGTTTTTTCAACGAAGCTGAACCGGGCCGGCTTAAAGAATTTAAAAAACTTTATGACGTGATTATATTCAACGACGGGCCAATCGATTATGCGACTAGCCTAGTGAAAGAAGTTGTTGAAAATAAATAATCCCCTAATTTAGATTGACGGAAGAATTGGATGGAAAAGCGTCCCTTTGAATCTGATGATAATTATGTGTATAATTAAAAGAAATAACTTACAGAGTGTTAAGTTATTAAATAAGGGCCGGTACTTGGGCGGGTGCCCGGTATACAGCGGCAAGGAAATTTTTAATATATGAATTTTTTAATCAGACACTTTGCCATCTCTGCCGTTGCCGGTTGTTTGATACTGGCTGGTTTATTATACACTGTTTTCTTTATCTGGCCGTCATCGCGGGAAACAGAAACCGGAATCGTTCTTTCGTCATCGGCTGAAAAAAAATATAATGAAATAAATATTTCCGACGATGATAAATCCAAATTGCTTCAATACGCGTACAGCCGTCTGGATGATTATTTTGGCCAATCAGCCGAAACCGTTATTGATGAAGTACCGGCCATTGATGGTTATGAAAAACTGTATATCACATTGCTGGTGAAAAATGATACCCGTTGTTCGCAGCGTGGTCATGCCGACCGATCCGATTTCCAGCGCACCCGGCTGGATATTGATGACGGAATTGTGCGCTGTATCGAGGATGAAAGATTCGGCGGACCTTTATCCGAAGCCGAACTGCCGAAAACAAAAATAGTGATCAACATTGCCTATAATCGCCAGGAAATCACCGGATCGCTTCAAGCGCTGGAAAACAATATCGAACTAGGCCTGCATTCTCTAGAGATAGTTCAAGGTGACCGGCAGGCGTATTTTAAGGAGTCGGTGCCTATAACCAGCAATTATGATCACAAAAAAACACTGGATCAGCTGTGCAAAAAAGCGGGATTGAAAACCGGCTGTTATACTGAAGCAGCAACTAAGGTGTATAAATACGATGCTTATAGTTTTACGGGCGATCGCTCCGGCCAAGCCGCCAGCCTTTATCGGTATAATGCCACGCTGAATATCGATGAAATAACACCCGAGCTTATTAATGAACGGATAGAACTAGCGCAGGCATGGTTTATTAACAATATTGACGAATCTACTGGGCTGGTGCACTATAGCTACTTGCCCAGTGCCGATATTTATATTGCCCGTGAGAATAAAACCAGGGAATTAGCCGGTCTGTGGTCCATGGCAGCGTCTCAAAAATTTTTAGACAATGACCGGCTTAACGATATTGTAAAAAACACTCTAGATTATTATATTGACCGAGTAGAATGTCGTAGTGATTACTGCGTTGTCAAGTTTGATGGCAAGACGCTTTTGTCATATAACGCTTTTGTCGTTTTAACCTTGGCCGAATATACTGATTATCCGGACCATAAAAATTGGCTGGATAAATTAAGCCGAGGTTTGCTGGCTCATCAACGGGCTGACGGATCGTTTCGGACTGAATTCACGTCTGACAGCGACAGCGGCATTGACTATTATCCAGGCGAGGCCATGCTGGCCCTAATGAGAGCCTATAAATTAACCGGCGAAAAAAATTATCTTAACGCGGTTGGCTCGGCCATCCCTTATTATCGGGCTTATTGGCGCGGCAATAATAATACTGCCTTTATCCCATGGCATACCCAGGTTAATTATCTGTATTATCTGGAAACCAAAAACTCAAGTTCAGCGGATTTTGTTTTTGAAATGAATGATTGGCTGATTGACCTGCATCAGATTAAGCAAAGCGAGTTTCACGACGTGCTTGGCGCTTTTCCCAAAAGCGATCCGCGCTATTCCACTTCAGCCTATTTGGAAGGGATCAATGATGCCTACAGTCTGGCCGTTGAATTGGGCGACCGGGAACATCAGATTAGATATAAAGACAGCATCAAATGGGCCACTCGGTTTATTCTGTTGACGCAGTATACTGACCAAAATACTTTTTATCTGCCTGACCCACAGCGGGCGATCGGAGGTTTCCGGCGTTCGCTGATCAATAATGAACAGAGAATAGACTGTACCCAGCACGCTTTACTGGCGCTGATCAAGGCTTATAACAACAGCTTGTTTGAATAGTCAAATGTCTGAAACAATTGATGTTGTTAATGAAAAAAACCAGATCATCGGCGTGGCTACGCGCGATGAAATTTATAAACGCAGATTATCTCATCGGATTGTCCATATACTGGTCAGAAACAAAGCTGGCAAAATATTGTTGCAGTTGCGCGATCGGCATTTAAGTTTTGCTCCCGGCTGCTGGAGCACTTCGGCCGGCGGGCATGTTTTGTCGGGGGAAACCATTGATCAGGCGGCCAAACGGGAATTAATGGAGGAGCTGGGCATCACGGCCGATATCGGCCAACCAGCGATGCGTTGGTATGACGGGCAGGGCGGTTTGAAAAAAATTTTGGCTGTTTACTCAATTGAGCATGACGGGCCGTTTAAACCGGAAGCTGGTGCGATCGAGCGGATCGAATTTTTTTCTTTAAATGAAATAAAAAACATGATAAACCGTAACGAGAAGTTTCATCCGGAGCTGGTTTTTTTAGTCAATGAAGTTTTATAAGCGTTATGCGCGTTTGGGACATACCGCCAAAAAAGTTGTGCCATAAGCATTTATTGGGTGAGCATCGCGAGGTGCACGCCGTTTGGGCTATTTTAACAAAAAATAAAAAAGGCTACAGCCGTCATCCGGAAACCTTGCGCTGGCGAAATAGATTAAAAGCCTTGTATTTAAGGCACGAAAAACTGGTTCAGGAGATGAAGAGGCGCACTTATAAGCACCAGTCAGATCTTGATAAAAAACTGGCGACTGGTGCCGGAAAACAATCCGTGTATATTAATAAACCCAAAGAACAGTTGGTTATTTTAAAGAAAAAGCGGTGTGATTGTTTGTTATAAAAAGCCGCTGCTTATACAGCCAGCGGTTTTTTTTGAGTTGGAGTCTACCAGGAGACCTGGATGGCGAAGCAGATTACGCCTCGCTCAATGTCGTGTTTTGAGACAACCGTTGTCTGTAAGCCGACAGATTGGCAGTGGGCGTAGACTAGAGCGGCGTGGTCCCTGAGCCAATCCGGGCTGCAGAAGTCATCACCCAGGTCGGGATCCGCGACTTCATAGTCATCGTCTGACAGGTCCATCACGGTAGCGGATGAAAACCCCATGTTGGCGCAAGCCCGAAGCAGGTCAGGCAGATGTTCGACAATAGCTTGCGCGCGCACCTGATTGCGCAGGTCCTCATCTTCGACAGCTTCGTGTTCAGATAGAAGAACGAGCGCCTCGCTGCTCAATAGTCTGAGATCGTCAACAACCAAGTCTGGCATAGGCCACCTCCTCCTTGAGTTGGGAAAAAAGAGCACAACAAGAAAGCCATATTAACAAATAAACCAACTTAGGTCAAGGTTTTTTTAAGCATATTATCAGTTGACACAATTGTTTTTTTGATATAAAAGATATACAGAGGTGAGGCTGTTTGCAAGCTTCTTTGATTGGCTCCTTGGACAAGGAGGTGTCATATGCAAGGCAGGAGATATTGGCTTCTGTGCTAGCAAGGGATTACGTGCCGGCGCTGATCAAACCGAATCCTCGATCGGTCGACAGAGGATTGATGAGGTCGTTAAACGCCCAGCACGTCCCTGACACAAACTCGGTTGATTCGCCGTTTTACTGCGGAGACGGGGAATCAAACGGGTAACCCTTTCGCGGCCGCGATCTAGAATCCGGCCGCCTTTTTTATTGTCAGCAGAGGCAATCAAGCCGTGTTTACAAAAGCAATTTGCTATATTACAATAAAAAACTATGAGCGTAATAGAAGTAAAAGATTTCAAGAAATACTACGGCAAAGTAAAGGCTGTGGACGGCATAAACTTTAACGTTGAAAAAGGGGAAATCTTTGGTTTTCTCGGGCCGAATGGCGCCGGTAAAACCACTACCATCAGAACAATGATGGATTTTATGAGACCGACTGCTGGCAGTATATCAATACTCGGGCTGGACAGCGCGAATGATTCGGTGCGGCTCAAAGAGAAAATCGGCTATTTATCTGGCTATGTCAGGCTTTATGATAAATGGACGGGCCGGGAACACATTGATTTTGTTTGCCAGACTAACGGCAAAAAAGATATAGCCGATGAATTGATTGAGCGGCTTAATTTCGATCCTAAAATAAAATCAAAAAATCTGTCCAGCGGCAACCGGCAAAAACTAGGCATAATAATGGCTTTTATGCTGGAGCCGGAAGTTTTAATATTGGATGAGCCCACAACCGGACTGGATCCTTTGTTGCAAAACACGGTCTATGGCTTATTGCACGAAGTAACGCGGAGAGGCGCTACCGTATTCGTTTCCTCGCACAATCTGGCTGAAGTTGATAAGATGTGCGACCGGGTTGGAATAATAAAAAATGGAAAAATGGTGGCTATCGAAAGCGTCCAAAGCCTTAAGGATAAGCGGCTGCATCGGGCTGAAGTATATTTTGAAAGTAATTTCAATGATAATGATTTTCGCGCGGAAGGCATTAGTATTGTTAAAAAAGTGGATCATGGTTTAGTTTTGAATATCACCGGAGACGTCAACCCGTTGATCAAGACTTTGTCGAAATATCCCCTCAAGAGTTTATTAATTGAACACGCTTCATTGGATGAAATATTTTTAGAATTTTACGAAAAGAATTAAATGTGGACGGTAATAATACGAACACTTAAAAACAGAAAGGCCGCGCTGATAATTTATACGCTATCGGGTATATTTTTGCTCTGGATGTATGTTGCTCTGTTCCCCTCGTTTTCTGATCAGGCGGCTAATATGCAGGAATATATGGAATCATTTCCCGAAGGATTTCTTAAGGCTTTCGGAATAGAAGATTTTGATATGTCAACGATCGAGAAATTTCTGTCGACCGAGCAATACAGCTTTGTCTGGCCGCTATTAATGCTGTTTTTTGTGATTTCATTGGCTGGCGTGGGTCTGGCCGGCGAGATTGAACGGGGGACAGCTGAAATTTTGCTTTCACGCCCGATTTCAAGACTGAAACTTTTCTGGAGCCGATACATAGCCGGAGCGATCATGTATATGATATTCGTTTTATTGACTATTCTGTCCGTGGCGCCTCTCTGTCATTTGCATAATGTGGAATATGTTTTTAAAGGCCATCTGCTGATTGCGCTGTTTGGGTTTTTATTCGGGCTGGCGGTTTTCAGCCTGGCTATGTTTTTCTCAGCCTTGTTTTCCGAACGAGGCAAGGTCTATATGGCGACCGGAGGACTTCTGATAATTATGTATGTTTTAAATATAATTTCTGCTTTAAAGGAATCGCTGGCGGATTTAAAATACGTATCGTTTTTCTATTATTTTAACCCGGGCGATACGCTGATCCGGCAGACGATAGATGTTGCCGGAACGTGGGTTTTTTTACTGGCCATAATAATATTCAGCCTGGCCGGTTCGTACGTCTTTGTGAAACGCGATATCAAAGGCGTTTAGCCTTTACATAAAAAATAAAACATGATAAGAAGAAAGGCTCCTGACTAAAGGGGCCTGTTCTTTTCTTGGTTTCGCTAAGGTATTTTAGTTGACTGAATAACCTGTTTCAAAGGAGGTCGTGTATGACGGGTGAAGAAAGAACGGGATCGGTTTTCTGGACGTGGATCATGTTCATGGGCGCGCTGTTTATCATGGTTTGGGCGCTGTTCTTTACGGTCAGCTTTACGGCGGCAGTGAAAGCGGAGCCAATCTGTATGGGTTTTCTGAAGCTCTTTTTTCTCGGCACAACCGGTGAGATCATCAAGTGCGGGATTGTTCGCAAACGGTGGGCAGTCGATTGGGCTTTCGGCCGGGCGATTGTCTGGGGTTTCTTCGGTATCTGGTTTGTCTTCGTTTTTCCGCTGATTTCAGGCGGCGTTGACTTCCTGATCAGCCGGGGGTTGTGGTGGAGCTGGTGGCCCGCTTTTTCCAAGAGTCTCTGGATCAACCTACTGAGCGGGTATGCCTGGTCAATGATGATGACGCACGAGTATTTCAACTTCATCATCAAAGAGCGACTAAACGCCTTCGGATTGTACTGGTTTGCTGACAAGGTTGATGCGCAATTCGCTTTTCGGTTCATACCCAAGACCCTATGGTTCTTCTGGCTGCTGGCTCACACAATCACCTTTTCGTTGCCATCGGAATGGCAAGTCTTCATGGCGGCTATGCTGGCGATCGCGCTCGGTTTCATCCTGAGCGTAGGCAAGCGTCGGGCCACAGCCTGACCGAACATATCTCGCCAGAGGCGGATTATCCCGCCTCTGTTTTTTTAGAATTATTGTTTGACGTCAATATCTTTTTTACCCCGTCTTTTTATTATTTCCGGCAAAAAATATAAAATCAGTCCGGACGCAGCCATTAATATGAGAACAATAATAAAAAATAGGCTAAGATTACCATGCAGGTATCTGACCGCGCCCAAATCAATTGACGGGAAGTTATTCGAAACAAAAGATTGATATTTCAATAAAGTACCTGTTCCGGCCATGATTAAAATCAGGACGCTGATGATTAAAACAAGCAAGCGATGAATTTTTCTTGATAGATACAATAATTTACCCATATTTTTTTAATTATTTAAATCACCAATATAGTATTTTTCCAGTTCGTTTGCGGCTGAGGCCGAATGCTGACCACGGCCGCCTTTTGTCTCAAACGCTTCGGTTGCGTCCAAGCCGCAATATGAGATAATGGCTTGGGCTCCGCCCGGGTGAGTATCCAAGTAATAATCCACCTCGTAAATTTTATTATTTATGATAATCCAGCAATCAGAAACTGAATTATGTTCGGCTACTTGGCTTGAAGTATAGCCAGTTTTTCCATTGTTATTTGTGTTATTTTGAGAGACGGCAGGCGCTTTATCCCCATATCGGAATAAGGTGAAAATGACTATGGCCGCTATAAATATTATGCCAGCTATCCCGAAGTACAATTCTTTTTTCATTGATTATTTTATTATTGAATAGATATATTCGTCTATCGCTTTGCCTTTTTTAATCACATTTTTTCTTAAGAAACCTTCTTGCTTAAAACCGTTTTTAATCAGAACGCGGGCTGAAGCTTTATTATAAGCAAAGGTAAAAGCGTATATTCGTTTCAATTTCAGCGCGTTGAATCCGTATCTAACCATTGTTTTAACAATTTTAGTCATCAGTCCTCGACCCCAGTATTTCCGAGCTAGCCAGTAACCTAGCTCTGCCTTGTGCCGTCTGGCGATATTATGAAAACCAATACCGCCGACTATTTGACCATCTATTTCAATTGACAAAGAAAATGACTGCGATTGCTTTCGTCGGTTGTTCCTCTGGCATTTATTTATCCAGTCTTTGGCGTCACGAAGCGAGTATGGATTGGGTATGTGCAACGTATTATGGGCAATGGTTTTGTCGTTTATGCTCCGAGCCAGAGCGGAAGCGTCTGACATTTTTACCGGACGCAGGGTAAAATGTTTTGTTTTTATGATTTTAGCCATGCCGTTATTTTATAATATAAACAAAACTTGCGCAAAAAAAGACGTCGAGTAATACCCAACGTCTGTCAGCGGCCTCGTCGGCCGAGAAGCATCTGGCGGACAGCATACCAGAGCAGCTCATGGCGGCTGCGGGTCCACCATTGCCGCGAGTTGCGGTCGAATCGAATCCGTCCGATCGGCCGTCCAATCAGACAGAACCCCGCCTTTCTTACTAATTGACGGCAGCGGTGAAGATGCAGAAAAGGCTGGGCAACCGGGATGACCGAGCTGATCGTCCACTGACCCCAAGGCCCTTGCCTCAGGCTGGATAAAATGGCCGCGGCTTGAAACATCACCTCCTCGGAATCAAGGTAGACGCCGGGCAGACGATGCTGTCTGATAACGTGCAGTTCGACTGGCTGATATTGACCAAATTCCAGCTGGCCGGCAATCTCATGCTGAGCGACGACTACTACTCGACCGCTCACTCCTCGGACAATCTGTTCCACTGCTCGTGCCAAATCGATGTTACTGAGACAGCGGTCTCGGGTCTTCTCCGGAAGCAGTCCAAAGGAAAAAGCGACCAAACCAACCGGTATCCGCATTTTTGCCTCCATTTCAAGGCGTTTTTCCGAAAGAACAGCCGTCTATCTTAACACTATAAGATAGGCAGTCAAATTTAATAATTTATAGATATCTGTTAAAATATATACGCATAGTTCAATAAGCAGTAATAAAATGAAAATATACTTTGCCGGAGCTGTTCAGGGCGGCCGGCACGACCAAGAGTGGTATAAAGACATAATTGAATATTTGAAAAATTACGGCGATGTGCTTACGTCTCAATTAGGTAATGCTGATATATTGCACAAAGAATCAGAGAATGATTCAAAAAATATTTACAGTACCTTAATTAATCATTTAGAGCAAGCCGATGTTTTAGTGGCCGAAGTAACCACACCGTCTCTGGACGTGGGTTACGAAATCGGTCTGGCTGAAAGTCTGAATAAAGACGTCCTTTGTTTTTTTCGCAACGGTGCTGACAGAAATCTTTCAGCTATGATCGACGGTAATCAGAATCTTGATATTTGCTGGTATGATAAAATCGAAGATGTTTATGAAACGATTGATGAATATTTCGGGTCTGTGAAGTAAAAAAGTGAATAAATTTCGTTGTTAAGCTTTAATTTAAATTAAAAATGAGCATGAGAGGCACAATAGTAATATTTATCGTGGCGTTTTTCGTCATGGCTGGTATTTATTATTTTACCCGTGAAGGCAGTATAGCTGAGCTTTTTGATACCGATGGAAGCAATAAAGAACAAACTGAGACTTGGACCTGTCGCGATGAGTGCGTCAAACAGGGCCATTTTCGGGGTGAATGCGTTAAGGGCGACTCCAGCCTGAAATACCAGAAAGTCTGTATTGATCGCGGTGGTGTGGAAATGACTGATCGAAGCATCAAGCTTGATGACTGCGACTTTAAGACTGTGGCCGCCTGGGAGGTTTGTTGTTGTTTTGGTAAAAATGACCCATTTGAAGTTGAAAATTGATGAAAAATATGTTATACTTTGAACATAACCAGATAAATAGAATTAAATAAATATTTATGGATGATAATATCTATACCCCGCCGAATGCAACTGATTCGGATTTTGGTAATGATGTTGGAGCGGGCAATGATTTGACGCCGGGTCCAGCCAGCAAACCATCGGCGATTAATCCACTGGTCATTAAAATTATTTCGATTGTTGTGATCATCGGTAGCTTGCTGGGCGGCGTCTACTGGGCTTACAGCCGAGGATATATTGCCATTCCTTTTTTATCGCCCAACAGCGATCAGTTGATTGAAAAATTCATAAACTCTTTTTCAAAAATAGAGAACGCCAAATACCGCCTGGAATTCAAGGCGCTGGCCGGAGAAAGAAACTCGAAATATTACACGATATTCGAGACTGAGGAGGATAAAGAAAAAGTCGAAGATGCGGCAGATATTCTTGGCGCTTACGGCCTGAACGATGTCGACAGTGTCTTTAGAATATTTCCCGGCGATCTTGATCTGACATTGGGCACAACTGTCTATTTGGAAACTGACGCCGAACCGAAAAACGCCGATTTTCAATGGCAGCTAGATGGCAATTATTCGGGCGGCGACATGACGGTCGAGGGCGATATGGAGATAAGAAAAATCGACGATTCTTTTTACGGTATTGTGAGAAAATTTCCGGGCGTGTTTTTTATCGATGTTTCCGGCATTAAGGGTAAGTGGATTGAAGTAACACCTGAAGATAATGTTGGCCAGACAATCGATTCTGCTTATTCGAACGTGAAAAAAGACGAAATTATTAATAAAATCACGGATTTATTACAAGCAACTTTTGATTCAGAATTTTTTAAACTTAGCGACCAAAAAAACTCTGAGATAATTACTGGCGTGAAGTCGGAACACTACACCGTGGCCATTAATCCCGAAGCGTTACCCGACACCTACCGAGCATTAATTGATCGAATAAAGGATCGGGGCGAGGATGCTACTTCTGTCGAGCAATCATTTGACAATTTTCAAAAGGACCAGAAAAATATGGCGATGCTTAAAAAGATGGTTGATAATATGAACGTTGAAATATGGATAGATCGGACTAACGGCTTTGTGCGGCAGGCTAAAATGGAATTTTTCTTAGTACCGCCGGATACAGTCGAAAGTCTAAAAAATAAACAGCTTAATCTAAGCTTTTTGGTCGCACTTGATAAAATTAACGAAAAAGTCAAACTAGACCGGCCCAGTCCGACAATTGATTATTACGAAGCGGAAAGATTGCTGACCGGAAAATCGGAAGCGGCGCAGAAATTCGACCGACAGCGTAATTTAATAAATGATATAAGAACAGCCCTTAGTAACTATCTTAATGGACATGATGAATTTCCGGAATCACTGCCGATCTTAAAAGACTCAATGGCCGGCCTAAAGGAAGCGTGCGAAAAAGAATTTGAGCCAGATAGCAACAATAATAATTTAGGTTTTGGTCTTGGTTACACGCATTGCTATGATTATAAAGACACGTTGACGATTATTGACATCTTTACTGACCAAGAATTTGGATATAAAAGAGAAAACGATGATTACCGTTTAACTTATCGAATGGTGATTCCCGAAGACACCAACTCATACTACTCCAGCCAGTATACTGACGGAGAAAATACAGCCACTAAGGATGATTTATCATTAGAGACTGAAGATGTGCCGGTTTACCGACCGATAGACGATCTCAACGTTAACTCTAACGCCAATACAAATACTGACTTAAATTCCAGCGTCAATACCAACCAGAATGCCAATAGCAACACTAATTCCAGCCTTTGCGATACTTGTGACACTAACCAGAGTAACCAGGATGACAAGGACGGCGATGGAATTAAAGACATTGATGAGATATATTATGAAACCGACCCCAATGAGCGGGACACGGATGGTGACGGCTATGATGATTTAACGGAGATAAACAACGGATATAATCCCAATGGCTCTGGTCTGTTGGTCAGAGAAGGAGACTGGTCAATCTGCATTGGCTCGAACGAATACGAGAGCTGTATTGATTATTGTGAAACTATCGGTCAAATCTGTAGCAACTACGGAATTACCAGCCGTAAGTTTGAAAATTGGGGGGTCGAAGTTTTTTACAGCGATACCGAATGCGGTGAAACAGGGTCTGTTGGCGGCAATCAGTATAAATGTACTTACGAATTTCCGGATCGTGAAGATACGAGTCGCTGGAAATGTTTTTGTAAATAAAGTTTGGATATTTAGCTGCAAAAAGACAGCTTGGCGGTCGTTGCCTAGCACCGCAAAGTTTAAGCAGTTGTTTTCACATTAGATAGTCGTATTTGCGGAAAGGGAGGAAAAGCCAATGTATGTTGGAATTTGGATTAAGGCCGGCTGGGCAAGCGGGTGGTGTATCCGGGCTGGCGGGATTTTACCATCGTCCCAGCTCTTTACACCAGAAGAGTTAGCTAGACGGAAGCACTATTTATGGAAAAAAATGAGGCTTAAACTTGAGCCTCTTTTAAATTTTACATAATGTTTTTATCGAGTTATAATACACTATTGCCGTTCGGTGTGATGGGTGGATGACGGCGTGTGTCCGAACGGCTTCCTTGTACACCTGCCATTGGCGGTTTCTCCCGGCTTTGAACCGCCAAACAGCGGCAGCTGAGCGTTTCATTGGTCTGTCGAATGACTGACTAACTGAAGCTCAAGGCTGCCGCCTTTTCTTTGACTTTTTTAGAAAAATATGATAATGTAATACACAGCTGTTCGCAGACAGTCCATAAGTTCCAAAAACTGCGAAGAGCGGGCGGAAACTTCACGCAGGAGGTAGCTCATGCGGAAGTACAGAGTTCTGTTCTTGGCGCGCGCTCCTACGGTTAGCGAGAACGAGGCAAGCCGAGGGAACGCCAAGAAGAAGGCGAACGACCTGACAGCCAACACGACCGGCTGAGGGGAGGATCCCATGCACGTCTGGAAGACTCTGGCTCCGACCTAGTAATGTTCTTTCGTCTCGCCGAGGTGGCTCTAACAACTCATCATTTCATTCGTGATGAGGTGCCAAAGCCGCCTCTTTTTTATACAAAGAAAAGAGGACACTGGTTAGTGTCCTCGAGCGAAATGATCGACTGATGTCTAGACGGTGGCCTGTTTGATCTGATCGATTGGGTACCAGTGGCCGACTTCATGCCGGCCGAGACTGCAGTGATCTTCTCCGTCACCGAAGAGTCCGCCGCAGAGGTTGCAACGGGTGCCATCGGCGGTGCACTCAACGATCTCGATGATCGTATTCTGCCAGCCTTGGCCAATCCTCCATCTGTAGTGGGACCCGGCCTTGTGGCCATTCACACAGGTATTGAGATCGCCATGGAATGCTCCGCGGCAGATCGAACAGAGACCTCCTTGGTTCAGACACTGACCGACCTCATGAGTTCTCTGTGACATAGCATCCCTCCTTTGATTGGTCTGGATTTCACTGGTCTGCCTGACGAATTTTACATCAAGGCAGTATAACTTATTTTTTCATTACTGTCAAGGCTTTAAAATTATCAATAAACCACACTATTGCGTGTTGACAATGAGACGTTATTGGCTTTAAACTCTGATTAGAGAAGCGGCTCTTTTCAGACTTATAACCACTACTCACCCGCGATCGGACTGCGATCAGCTGTTGAATATATCATGCCATGGAGGTGTGACGTGAATCTTTTACGGGCTAAGGCATCGTTTCTGCCGATGACGCTGATGGCAATTGTCCTATTTGCTGTTTCGGCAGAGGCGGGCAGGACTCCTGACTGGAATTGGGAGCTTTCAGCGCCCAACTATTTTCTGGAGGTTTCGAGACCAATCGGGATGATCCCAGAGATAGCCTTGCCTATTCCAGGCATGTCAATAGAGACTAAGTATGCCTGGTTTGCCAAAGCCGGCTTTAATTTATTCCGGCAGATGCGCGAACAGCAGGACAGCTTAGTTTGGTGTGTCGCAAAGCTTAAACCGCACGATCCTTCACAGCGTTACGATGGCTTGTTAGATGGGCTTGCTTTGGAGCTAGATGACGGGCGGAGAATTTCTCCCCACCTAATTCTAGCCAGCTCGATTACCAAAGAACGTTTTGCCGCAAAAACCGGTGAGCTATCGCCCGTATACACGCTCTATGCGCGGGGCCAGCTCCGGGTACCGGTAACCTACGACCAATTCAGATCAGAAACCAACGATGGTGATTCGTGGCGCGTTTATCTCGGGTTTCCCCGCAGCTTCCAGTCTGATGACATCAGAGATATCTTGATTCAGGCTGAAGCCGCGTCCCAAGCGTACTCGTCCGATGAGCCGACGAGTATGACTAAGCAGGAGAAAGGAGGCTCATGATGCGCAAGTTACTTCTCATCTTGTTGGCGGCGGTATTGATAGTTTTGCCGCTGCAGATGTCAGTCGATGGCGCGACTTCGGCTTTCGCCCAACTGGTTCAGATTGACTGGGCGGAAGCGCAGGCCACGGAGTACTGGGCCCATTGCTGTCTAGAAGGCAGCTGGGGGTGCTGCGTGATGTGGTTCTTTGATGAACTTTTCAACGACTTCTAGTCGCAAGTCGGCGCGACTGGATTAGGTAAATCGCATCTTGGCATCCTATACGGATGCCTTTTTTATAGCCTGAATTTTATCAAAAAGCATTTTTTAAAAAAATTACCAAACCCCTTCATGTTTTTATTGAGAGTTTTTTAAAGAAAAAACTAAATTATTGACAGTGGTTTAAAATATTGCTAAATTGAACGGCTTTACTGAAATCAGGGAAGCACTTTTGACAAACAGGAGGGGTGTATGGGAAAACTGTTGAGTAAATTGGGCAGGATACGCTTACTGCCGCCGAAGGACAAGCATTTCTATCAAATCTTCAACCAGATGACTGAAGTTCTGGTTGAAGCAAGCGACCTGGTGATGAATCTGGTCCGCGATCATCAGGCTGATAGCGGACAGTCGCTAGCTCAGCGCCTGAAGCGGATGGAAACTGAATGTGACGGGCTGGTTTCGCGGACAATCACTCTGCTGGACGAATCGCCACAGCCGCCCTTTGACCGGGACGACATAACGCATTTGATGAAGGTGCTGGATGATGTCATGGATTGGATGGAGCGCTTTGCCAGCCGGTTTGTGATTTATCAGCTGTCGGTCAATAATGAAGCCAGTCATGAGCGGCTGATTCAGCTGGCAGATATTGTCCAGGCGTCATGCCGGCAGCTGCGAGAAGCTGTCAGTCGTCTGCCGAGGAATCGCGATGTCGAGGATTTGTGTATCGCGATTCACGGTTTAGAGGCGCAGGCTGATGAGATACATCACGGTTCGCTGTCAGTTGGAGTTAGCCGTATCCACGAACAGCAGATCAGTATCGAAACCGATCTGGCTGATTTACTTGAGGCTATAAAGAAGGGTGACGATGCCGTAAGTCCTGAGCAGATGGCCGGCGGGGTGAGTCGATTGATCCTGGTTGCTCAGGCTAACCGCCAGCTGACGCTTCGGGTGTTTGATTTCATCATTCTCCAGGAGGTGTACAAAGCCCTGGAACAGGCGAGCGATGCCAGCGTTGACGTGGCCATTACAATCCGAAGGATGGTGATGAAAAATGTCTGACAGCCTGCTGTTGATTCTCATAATTGGCGGCGCGTTGTGGTATGATTTTGTTAACGGCTTTCATGATGCCGCTAACGCCATTGCCACGACGGTCTCCACGCGGGCGCTCTCAGCTCGTCAGGCTATTCTGCTGGCGCGTACGCTCAATTTCGTTGGCGCTCTGTCGCACACTGCAGTCGCCTACACCATCGGTAAAGGCGTAGTCAGCGGTGATTTGGTTGATTTACCGATGTTATTAGCGGCGTTGCTGGGTGCGATTGGCTGGGGCTATCTAACCTGGTATTATGGATTGCCCTCAAGCTCAACTCATGCTTTGGTCGGCGGCTTGATCGGAACCGCGATGATTAAATCGCACTTTGATCTTTCTGTCCTGATCTGGGCTGGCTTGAAAAAAGTTCTGGTTGCCATGGTTGTGTCTCCAGTCGCTGGTCTGGTGATCGGAGCTGCGGTTTTGTGCCTGTTTAGCTGGACATCGTTGGGATTTCGGTACCGTAAGTCAGCCAAATTCTTCAAGCGTTTCCAAGTGCTGTCAGCTTCAGTTGTATCGTTTTCTCATGGCATGAATGACGCTCAGAACGCCATGGGAATTATCACCATTGCCCTTCTAACGCAGGGACTGATCAGCGATTTCCATGTTCCGATATGGGTGAGGGCGGCCTCGGCCCTGTCAATTGGATTGGGCACTTCAATCGGCGGCTGGCGGATCATCAGGACTATGGGATCAAAGATGGTCAAGCTGCACGAACCGATTGACGGCTGTGCCGCGGAAGCCTCAGGTGGAGCGGTTATCTTCATCGCTTCCCTGATTGGCGCGCCTGTCTCAACCACTCATGTCATATCCTCGGCCATTATGGGTACGGGAGTGGCCAGAAGAGCCTCGAATCTCAATTGGACGATAATAAAACGAATAGTTTTTGCTTGGTTGGTGACGATACCCGGCGCCGCTTTAATAGCCATGGCTTGTTATCTGGTCATTTCTTTCTTGATTCACTAGAGCGCCTCTTGTCGCAAGACAGGAGGTTTTTTTACGTTTGAAAAGTTGAGCATTATTTTCATTAGCCAGACGCCGAGATATTAGACTCATTGTTAAAAGCAATATTAATCAAATACTCCTGAAACTTGTTTTTTTTATCTGGGGACAATCAATGCGGCTGCTTTACCAAAAGCAAATAATGGGTCAAACTACAGACAGCCGATGAAATAATAAATCTCAATATATTGTATAAATATTACTTATGGTTGAGCCAAGTAAGCTTCGAGATGAGGAGCTTGTCGCTGTAATTCGCGAGCAAGACCAGGAGCTTTATGCCGAAATAGTAAGGAGATACGAGGAAAAGCTAAGGCGCTACGCGTTGGTTTTTGTGCATGATGGCGATCAGGCTGAAGATGTGCTGCAAAATACATTTATCAAGGCCTATGAAAACCTTCAGAGCTTTAAAATAAAGAAGAAATTTTCCAGCTGGATTTATCGAATATTGCACAATGAAGCGATAAATTATTTAAAGAAACACAAACGCGACATATCTCTTGAAGATTCAGTTGAGGCGCTGAAAGTTGTTTCAGAATGGAGCGCCGATGACCATATAAAGAGCGAAGAAATAAAAGAAGCGATTAATAAGCACATGGATAATATTGCCATTAAATACCGGGAGCCGCTAGTTCTTTTTTATTTGGAAGATTACACTTATGAGGAAATTGGCGAAATATTGAGATTGCCCGTGGGTACGGTCGGTACGCGCATTGCCCGTGGGCGCCGTTTGTTAAAAAAATCTTTTGATAAAAAATATGAACAATAATAACCAAAGCCTGGCTGATAAAATCAGTGAACAGATAAAATCGCACAAAATTAAGATGAAGCCGAAAACATACTTTATTTTCGGCTCGGTTCTGATGGGTATGGGGATAGCTGCCGCCATTTTAGTGACTGTCTTTTTCTTTGGGATTATTTTCCATCGGATGAGGGTCCAGGCGCCTTTAGGCTATCTCGGGCCGGGTCTAGGCGGATTGGTGCCTTTTATCCAGAATTTTCCCTGGCTGCCTTTGATTATAGCTTTGATCGGCATAGTCGGCGGATTGTATCTGATTAGAAAGTTTAAAATAGGCTATCGGTACGCTTTTGCCGGAATAATTGTTGGTTTTTTGCTGGCCGTTCTGGGCTTTGGTTTGATAATTGATGCTTCGGGCCTGCCGGAAAAAGCTCAGGAGTTTGGAGCTTTTAACAAGTTCTTTCAGCATAAATATTCCGGCGATACCTGGGCGGCGGGAGTAGTGATTGATTTGGAAGACGATATAATAGAATTGCATAAACCTGATGGTGAAATATTGTTTATTCAAGTGACTGATCGGACAAGAATTAACCCGCCTTTCGATATAATCAAAAATGAGATATTAAGGGTAGTCGGTAAATGGCAGAACGACGTTTTTACGGCCGAATATATTCAGCACGGTTCATTGCCGCGAGGCGGCCCTTTTAAACCTACGCCCGGAATAAAAGGAAACTGTTATGGCTCCGGCTGTAATAGATAGTTTAAGGCTCTTGACTTATGTCGGCGATGTTGATAAAATGGCGCCGCTCTTTCCTTTTTTTGAGTTGGCGCCAATGACATAGGAGGCAAATCCCATGCACTGGTTTGTTGGCATCATACTGGGTGTTCTGACAGGCTACGCGATCTGGCCGCCGGAACCTAATGGCCAAAGCGCGCTAGCTATCGTTCTGGGACTGATAATACTGATCAAAGCTCTAGCCTTTCGTCGGCGGGTTGGCCTGGTGCCCGGATTCTGGATTGGTGTAGTACTGGGCGTTTTCTGCGGGCTGATCTTTAGCAATCTGCTTATCGGAGTGATCGTGGCTGATATCGTGTTTGTATCAAGCTTGTGGCTGACCAAAGACGCGATGCCGATCACAGACACGCCCCGCTCGCCAACGAACCGCGCACCTCATTAATTCAGAGTTTATCCTCGATCCTTACTCGATCGAGGTTTTTCTTAATGAATGATTATATTAATAATACCTTAATTGACTCAGATAACTGGTTTATCTGAAGTCAGGAAGTGAAAGATGGACGATCTTGACAAAAGCCGATGAGCCGGCGATTATCCCGCGCGTGAATCTGATCAGTTTGAAATCGGCGGCTGTCCGCAGAAGCCGGTTTAAATAAAATCGGTCGGCAGTGCGGCCTGACTGGCTGAGCTTGCTAGCCATTTCATATTACGCAAGCGGATTCTGTGGTTCGAATATAGCACCTTTTAGTGAGCAAACGATTACCCATAAAAAAAATTATATGAAGTTTTTGATCATATATGTGTTTTGAAGCCGATAGCCGAGTTTACGATAGTATTCTCGTACGCCAATGCCGGCAATCACCGCGATTCTTTTATAGCCTTTTTGGCGGGCAAGACGTTCAGCTTCTAGCATCAGGCGCTTACCAAAACCCAGGTGTTGAATGGCCTTTTTATCTGTTCGTCCGACGGAGATCATTTGACCATAGGTATGAAGTTCACGGATAAGCGCGGCATTCTTAAGGACAGGCAACAACTCGTGTAGGCGAGGTTGATCAACCTCGCTTACATAATAAGAGTTTGGCAAGCGAAGACGTAGAAAAGCATAAAGCTTTTTTCGAGTTTTATTCTCGAAAGAAATGAAATATTCATTTCCAGCCGCAGTCCGGTATTTTTCAATAAAAAGTTTAGCCTGGCCTGGTTTAACCTGGCTGGCGCGAGCTTCGCGGCAACGAATGCACTGGCAGGCGACGCCTTGTTCTTTGAGGAGTTGTCTGAGGTTCGTTGCTTTGTTGCCAGCGGCAATATCCTGCCCCGGGATGTCGCGGATCAATCTCTCCAGCCTGACCCAGCGGGGGACCATCTGCTTCAGCTTGGGAATTAGTTTATAAAGCTGTTTTTCGGTATACGGTTGATATTTTCCTTGTTGCCACCAGCGGTAAAGTACAGAATTCTTAAGCACGAGGGTCGGATATAACTTGATGTAATCAGGTTTAAAACGAGGGTCGTTAAAAATCTTATGAAAAACCTTTTTATCCTTAGTCGGATTGCTGCCAGGCAGCCCGGGCATCAGGTGGTAATTGATTTTAAAGCCGGCATCTTTCAGTAATCGCGTGGCCTTTGCTACGGTCTCGATATCATGGCCGCGTCTGATTTTTTTTAATATAGCATTGTCAGTAGTCTGGACGCCTATCTGCACTCGCGTTACGCCCAAAAGCCGCAGTTTTTTTATTTCCTGGGGAAAAATATAATCCGGCCGCGTTTCAATTGTCAGACCGATTATCCGATTTTTTGTTTTTTCATTATAAAACTGGGCTTGAGCCAGATTGTCAGCTGGCCGGCTGTTTACCGCGTCAAAACAGCGTTTAATAAACCATCTTTGATATCTATCCGGATAGGCTGACCAAGTGCCGCCTAAAACAATCAATTCAATTTTATCAGTGGAGTGGCCGTTATCTTGAAGCGTTGTCAAACGCATTTTAGTCTGGCGGTAAGGGTCAAATTTGTTAAGCAGCGCTCTTTGGGCGGCCGGCTCTGATGATAAATAACTTTTCGGCATTTTAGCTTCAGCCGGACAGTAGACGCATTTTCCCGGACAGGGATAGGGTTTTGTTAGTACAGTGATAATTGCCACGCCTGACAGAGTTCTGATTTTACGCAAACGCAAGATAGTCACTATCCGATCATTGATCTTACGTCCGCGCGCTTTAGAAAATTGCCTATAAGCAGCCAGCAGAGTATGATTAGAGGGCAGAGATAGGCGATATTTTCTGGCGACGCGCCTTTTCCAGCTTAAAAGCTCATCAGTAGTGCATATTTTAGCGGCGCATAAATTTTTTATGACAGAGGTCAAATCCATATGAATAGTGACTACGCCCAAACTCTTTTAAGAAAAATCCGAGGTGATTACCAGATGTTGGCCGAATGTTATTCAGCCAGCCGCGAAGGAATCTGGCCGGAGTTTGAGCATTTTAAAAAATATATTAAATCCGGAATGAAGATCGCTGATGTCGGTTGCGGCAATGGTAGATTAACTAAGATTTTTGATGGTGTAAAGGTTGACTACACGGGCGTTGACATAAGTCCGCGTCTGCTGGAACAGGCCCGCCGCTTATTTCCGGAATATGATTTCCGGGTAGGCGATATTCTTAATCCGCCATTACCGAAGAATGAATTTGATGTTGCTTTCAGTATTTTGGTTTTGCATCAAATTCCAGCCAAAGAGCTGCGTGGTCGGGCCGTTAATCAACTTTGGCGTATCATAAAACCGGGTGGCCGATTGATAATTTCTGTTTGGAATCTTTGGCGGCCTAAGTATATCTCAAAAATACGAACGAATAATATCAAAAAAATGTTTGGCTTAACGCCTCTTGATAAAAATGATTTAATGATACCCTGGCGTGATTCAGGCGTGAGGCAGTACTATCACGCTTTTACGCTGCCGGAATTAAGTAATTTGCTGGTTGGTGCGGGTTTTAAGATTGAAGAGCAGATAGACGGTCAAAAACTCAAAACTCAGCGTAAAAATTCCTTTAATAACTTCATTGTTATCGCTCGAAAAACCGAATAGCCGCTGTGGACTAAATAACTGGAAAAAATATCAGTTTTTTGGTATGCTATCGGGGTAAGAGCAGTAAATAATCTACGATGAAAAAAACACTTATTATTCTTGCTGGCCTATTTTTTTTAATCGGTCTGCCGCTGGGGGTCTACGCGGAACGTGAAAAATCGATTATTGTCGCCAGCCATGAAAAAATCAAGGACAATTTTGTCCATTATGCAGATACTGTTATTATCGACGGTCAGGTTGACGGCGATGTTATTGTGGGCGGCGGGCAGGTGTCGATTAATGGTTCTGTTTCGGGTGATGCAATCATTGCCGCTGGATCGGTAAATATCAGCGGCGATATTTCAGGCAATGCCAGAATTGTCGGTAATACGGTTAATATCAGAGGCGCGGTGAGCAAGAATGTTACGGTTTTGGCAGTCGATAAATTTACGCTTACCACTGACGGTTCAGTCGGCTGGAGCCTCGGTTTTATAGCCGGTAACGCGGAGGTGAATGGGCCGGTTTATGGCAATATAACAGGCACTTCGATGTCGCTGGCGTTGGGCAGCAGCGTCGGCAGTAACGTGAATGTCAGAGTGTCGGGAAGTAAACTGATGATTGGTTCTGAGGCGGAAATTGACGGCAACCTGCGCTATACCAGCGACGAAGATGCTGTTATTGACAGCAGCCAGGTGGCGGGGATTATTGAGCGCCGGCCGGTTGATGATACCTACAATGATTTTCAGGAAATGTTTGCTGGCAGTGTTTATTTTTTCCGTGGCCTATCGTTAATCAGTCTCTTATTGGTTGGCTTGGTGATGCTGACGCTCTTTCCACAAAAAACAAAGAAAGTGGTGGATGATCTCATGGATAAGCCATTTGTCCGTATTGGCTGGGGTGTTATTTATTTCATTGGTATACCGATTGCGGCCATTATACTTTTTATTTCAATAATCGGAGCGCCCCTGGGATTTATCAGTCTTGTACTGTACGGCATGGCTCTTTATGTCGGTTATATCTATGTCGGTTTACTGATCGGTCAAAAAATATTAAGCCTGTTTATTAAAAAGAAAACATTAACTCCTATCGTTCCGTTGGTTCTGGGAGTAACTATATTTTATGCTCTGACGTGGTTGCCGGTCGTTGGTTTTATAGTCGGATTAGCCGGTATCATCTGGGCATTAGGCAGCTTAGTACGGGTTTTTTATCGAGATATTAAAAAGAATAATTTTGCTGTCGTTGACAATAAAAAATAATCCTGTCAATCGAATTGTCGGAGACCGGCTTTTTGTAATACCTTTATGGGGCATGAGATAATAGAAAGAATTTTTCGTTCGTATGACATACGGGGAATTTATCCACATGAAATAAATAAAGAAGCGGCTTTTATTATTGGCCAGGCATTCGTTAGGTTTATTGATGGCAAAAAAATATGTCTGGGGTATGATGCCCGTACATCATCACCCGAACTCAGTCAAGCTTTTGCCGAAGGAGCGAAAAGTCAAGGAGCTGAGGTGGTAGATTTGGGCTTGTTGCCATCAGAGGTAGTTTATTTTGCGGTGGGTAAGTATAGTTATGATGGAGGAGCGGTGATTACTGCCTCACATAATCCAAAAGAATATAACGGCATCAGGCTGGTAGATGAAAACGTTGAGATGATACCCGGAAAAAAGATTTATGAATTTATACAGCATAACAAGATTCCCGAGTTTGATAAAAATCGGGGTGGAATCGGCAAGAAAGATGTTGTCAAAGATTACATTAGGCACGTCTTAAGTTTTGTAGATATTAAAAAATTGAGACCACTCAAGATAGTTATTGACGCTGGCAATGGCGTGGCTGGCGTAATCCTGCCCAGACTTTTAGAAAAATTGCCATTTATTTACACCGCATTGTTTTTTAAACCAGATGGAGCATTTCCCAACCATCCATCAAACCCATTGTTACCCGAGTCTCAGGAAGCGCTCAGGAAAAAAGTGCTGGAAGAAAAGGCAGACTTAGGAATTATTTTTGATGGAGACGGAGATCGGGTGCTATTAATGACAGAAGCTGGTGAATTCTTAAAAGGAGATATTTCTTTGGCCTTGATGGCCAAATATCTGCTTCAGAAGGAACCAGGAGCTGCAATTTCTTATACAGTGATTTGTAGCCGAATCGTATCAGAAAAAATTAAAGGGTGGGGCGGCCAACCAGTCAAGACTCCCGTTGGTTTCGTTAATGTCTCTGGGGGTATCAGAAAACACAATGGCGTTATGGGCGGTGAAACATCAGCTCACTATTGTTTCCGGGATAATTTCTATGCGGATTCTGGCATGATTGCTTTGATGCTGCTTTTAGGAATTCTATCGGAGTCAGACATGAAATTATCAGAACTAGTAAAGGAATTCCAAAAGTATATACGTAAAGAAGTATATTTCGAAAGTGATAAAGTAGCCGAGACGATTGCTGTGCTGAAAAAACGCTATAAGAATTGTAAACAGGATGAAATGGATGGGTTAACTGTTGATCATCATGAGTGGTGGTTCAATGCTCGAGCATCAAATACTGAGCCGTTATTAAGATTGACGGTTGAAGCTGAAAATGAGAAGCTTTTAGATAGTAAGATTATCGAATTAACTAAAATTATTAAAAATTTATGAAAATTAATCCAGAGATGTTCCGCGCATATGACTTACGCGGGGTTGTCGATAAAGACCTAAATCCGGGAATAGTTGAGGCGCTCGGGAAAGCTCACGGTACTGATTTAATCCGGCGAGGCATTAAAGAAGCGGTGGTAGCGCGTGATTCACGCCAAACCAGCTCGGAGTACAGCCAGGCGATTATCAGAGGTTTAAGCTGGGCGGGGGTGGATGTTATAGATATTGGCATGTGCTTAGTCGGAACGTTTTATTGGTCCCAATATTTTCTGAAGTGCAAAGGCGGAGTCATGGTTACCGCGTCTCATAATCCAGCGGAATTTAACGGATTTAAATTCGCGATAGACTATTCGGAAACGCTGGTTACCGAAGGCATGCAAAATTTAAGAAAAATGACGGAAGAAGATGATTTTGTGCGGAGCGAGCAGCCCGGCCAGGTGTCTAAGCAGGATGTTAAACAGGCTTACTTTGACGATATACTGAAACGCCTGCCTTTAAGGAAAAAGTTTAAAGTTGTTGTTGATGCCGGTTATGCAACGGCCGGCGACAGCGCGCCGGATCTTCTGCGTCAAGCTGGCTGCGAGGTGATCGAACGTTTTACAAATATTGATTCAAGTTTTCCATTGGGAGCGCCGGATCCGACTGAAAATGAGTTGGCAATGAGGCTGCGTGACGCAGTGCTAGAAAACAAGGCTGATATCGGCTTTACTTATGATCCGGATGGAGATCGCATCGGTATAGTTGATGAAAAAGGGACGATTATTTGGAATGACGTTCTGGTAGCGCTTTTCGCGGTTGATGTGTTAAACGATCATCCGGGCGCTAAGATAATGTTCAATACTTTATGTTCAAAAGTCGTGCCGGAAACAATCGCTAAATACGGCGGTGAACCATTTATGTGGCGTACCGGACATTCCTTTTTAAAAAAGAAAAACCAGGAAGTAAAAGCGGCCATGATCGGCGAGCTTTCAGGCCATTTTTTCTTTTCAGCCGATTTTTACAATCATGATGACGGTTTATACTCATCTATGCGCTTATTGCACTATCTCTCTCGTACAAATCAAACCTTGAATCAGGCGATGGCCACCTTGCCTAAATACAAGTCCAGTCCGGAGATAAAGCTGTACTGCGACGATGACAAAAAAGCAAAATTGATGGGCAAGATCAGCCCAATACTAAAGAAAGAATTTCCTGAAGCCGAAGTAATAGACGATGAAAGAGCTGGCGACGGTGTTCGGCTCGATTTGCCTGACAGCATGTTTGTGATCAGATATTCCCAAAACGGCCCCTATCTGACAGTTAAATTTGAAGCCAACAACCAAGAACAATATGAACATTTACGCGAATATATTAAGAAGTTATTGCATATGTTTGATGAAATCGACTGGTCGTCAAAGATAAACGTAAATTTTGAAGCGCTGGATAAATGAAAGTAAAAGCAGTAATTTTTGACATGGACGGCGTATTAATTGACTCGGAGCCTCTTTGGGAAAAAGCGTTTTTGCTCTACCTGGAAATTTTAGGCAAGCCGCAGCCGGGCGGCCGTAAATACACCGAGCAGGTTAATCGCAACTTTAGGGGTCGAAACCAGCAGGTTATCGTAGCCAATATGCGCCGGCTCTATGGCTTGAAGGGCAGTTATGATAAAATTATGGCTGACCGGCTGAAAATACTCTACCAAGTTTTTGATCAGAAACTTCGCCTGATCCCCGGCGCAGTTAGACTGTTGAGCAAGCTTTATCGTAGATATCCTCTCGCTTTAGCCTCTTCATCGCCAACCCAAGTGATCAAATATGTGGTTAAGCGGTATAATCTAAAAAAGTATTTTCGAGTCAATGTGTCGGGTGATGAAGTAAGTAGGAGTAAGCCCAGCCCGGATATTTTTCTGGCAGCGGCCCAAAAGCTGAAAATAAAACCCGAGGCGATATTGGTAATCGAAGATTCAATCAGCGGCGTTGAGGCCGCGCGCCGGGCCGGTATGAAATGTATCGCTCTGAAACAGCCCTATACCCAGATGAAGTACTTGGCTTCAGCCGATAGGGTAGTCAGAAAATTATCGTCAATTACTTTAAAATTAATTGAATTATTATGATCGGCATATTTGATTCGGGTGTCGGCGGCCTGACGGTCGTCAAAGAAATACTTCATCAGCTGCCGGATTATCGGATTGTTTATTTTGGTGATACGGCCAGAACGCCGTATGGCACCAAGAGCGAAGAAACAATAATTAAATATGCCTTGCAGGACGCGCAATTTCTGATTGGAAAAGGAGCGAAAATGATAATTGTTGCGTGCCATACGGCGTCGTCAGTGGCAGCCGATGAGCTGAAAAAAAATGTTTCAGTGCCGATTTTTGAAGTGGTAACGCCGGCGATTGATAAATCACTCGAAATCTCTAATGCAAAACGAATCGGTGTCATAGGCACAACCGCCACGATAAACAGCGGCATCTACCAGCGACGTTTTGAAAAAGCAGCGCCCGGTGTGCAAATATATGCCCAAGCTTGTCCGCTTTTTGTGCCGTTGGTAGAAGAAGGATGGCTGGATCGTCCCGAGACAAAAAAAATCGCCAAACATTATTTAAATTCACTTAAACAAAATCAGATCGATACTTTAGTTTTGGCTTGTACTCACTATCCGTTGATACATAATGTCTTGCAGCAAAAAATCGGTAAAAGGGTAAAACTGGTGGATCCGGCCGAAGAGGTGATAAAAGGAGTAAAGGAATTTCTAAAATCCCAGCCCAAACTTGATCATGAATTAGCCAGAGGCGCGCCCCATCAGTTTTATATGTCCGATGTTACGGACCGGGTAAGATATATGGCTCGTGACTGGCTGGGTCAGCCCGTGCAAATAGAAAAGATGAGTCTGGAATAAAAAAAGAGCGTCAATTAAGATTTATGACGCCCTGCTAGCCGGTAATCGGAGCGACCGGATAGCTTCAATTATACGTTGACTGATCTCGGTTGCCGTGTCCCGATTGGTCGGTTTTTCGTATAGATCACGTAGATCAACCGGCGGACCGACAATGACGGCTATTTTTTGAAACAGTCGTTGGACGGCAAAGATCTGACCGCCGAGCATTCGGTAGCCTACAGGCTGAACCCTATCCATGCCAATAATCCTAACCGGTATGACTATCGGGCGGCAATAGTAAATCCATAACCCAACGCTTGGCTGAGCCCTGCCTATTTCGCCGGTTCGGCTGCGTCTGCCTTCGGGGAAAACATGTATGACTTTGTTTCCCAACTCGCGTTTCAGACGTCTCAGTAGCTCAGGATCTTTCCGGCCCGGCTTAACAGGGATGGCGCGCCAGAATCTGCCCATCAGTCTGTAACCCCAGGTTTTGAAGAAATTCTCCGAAGCAGCCAGATGCCAGGGAACCACCTTGGGGTGAATGAGCATGTGCGGAAAATAGAGACTGGCTCCCACCAGAAAACTGTCAATGAAGGTTTGATGGTTGGAAGCGATTACCACGTTGGTCTGATAAACCATGTTACACTTGCCGTAGACCTTCGTCCGCTGCATGATGAAAAACAGCCAAGTGCTTATAACTGCAGACAGGGACAGGAAGACGTATTCAACTACCGACAGCAATACTCCGACAATCCGCTTCATGCTTTTCACCCCCTTTCTGGTTACGGTTGTTTTTGAAAGAGCATTTATACATCTTATATAAGACAAATAAAAAAAGCAACCTCTTTTGGGCTGCTCTCAGATGTAGCTGAAGACAGGATTGGGCGGCAGATCGAAGTCACTGATGTCCGAGACGCGAACCGTGAGCGGTCTTTCGGCTTCGTCCCAAAGAATCAATTCATCGAGCCGGCTGAAAAGACCGGAGTATTCTCCGACCACTCGGCATCCATCGCGGAGGATGACAGTTATCCTGAACATACGATCCATTGAATTCCAGATCCGGCGCATCATCTGGTAGTCGGTCAAATTGGAAATAGGTCCTGTATTAAGCGTGAAAGCAGCCGTCTCAAGATCGGTATCTGGCCCCATCTCTGGCCTCCTTTGTTTTGGTTAAAAGAACGAAAAAATCTGGATTTTCCAGATTTTTCAGTTTATATCATTGTTGATCTTAAATCAAGCCCATTTTTTGCTTGACTTCTTTAAGCGTTTTTTGAGCAATGGGTTTGGCTTTTTTATCGCCAGCGTTTAATAAGTTCCAGATTTTTTCAGGCTCTTTGGCCAGGGAGGCGCGTTCTTTCTGAAAAGGAGTCAGAGTCCGAATTATAGCACCGGCCAAGGTTTCTTTTAACGCTACATAACGGATTGTTTTATCTGAATAGGCCGCTTCAAACTTCTTGATTTCAGCCGGTGTTCCAAATTCTTTCAATAGTCTGAATAGGTTTTTCAAGGCCGAACTCATTTCTCTGCCTTCGGAGCCGGTATCAGTCACTGCCCGGCTGACTTTTTCGCGGATGGTTTCAGGCGTGTCGGTTAAGGCCAGATAGTGTTTGGGGCCCAAAGACTTGCTCATTTTTTTAGTCGGGTCAGCCAAAGACATAATTCGCTGGGCTTGGGATAGCTGGGCTTTTGGCACGATGAAAGTGCCACCAAACTGGGCATTGAATTTACGAGCGATGGTCCGGGTCAATTCCACATGCTGCTGTTGATCTTCGCCGACTGGTACCACGTGGGTTTTATAAAGCAGGATGTCGGCAGCCATTAGAACGGGGTAGTTAATTAGACCAGCATTACTACTGTGTTGTTCCTTAGTTTTTTCTTTGTATTGAGTCATTCGTTCGAGTTCGCCAATTGGAACGATTGTATTCAAAATCCAAGCCAGTTCAGTGTGCTCAGGCACATGCGACTGGACAAAAATGATGGATTTTTTTGGATCTAAACCTAAAGCAAAATAATCCAAGGCAGTTTCAAATATCCTATTTGGCATTTCTTTTGACTCATAAGGGACAGTGATAGCATGATAATCAACAATGCAAAAAATGCAGTGGTGGGTTTCTTGTAATTCCAGCCATTGCTTGATCGCGCCCAAATAATTTCCTATATGCAAGGCGCCGGTTGGTTGGATGCCTGAAAATGCCGTTTGTTTATTGACCATAATAGCTATATTGTATCATAGAGAATAGAAATTAAAAAGTATTTTATTTGCTTGCTAGCATGAATCCCTATTACTCTAAGCGGCAAGGCATTTTTTAAACCATCTCTCTATTTGTTCGTATCCGCAAATATTCCCTGACTTTGTAGAGCGGTTCATTAATTCCAAAAACCCCGCACCTGGCTTGGTACGGGGTTAATGGTTTTATTTGACGCGTCTAGCTTTTTCTAGAGCGCTTTATTTATGTAGATACCGCCTCGGAAACCAGCATGATGGGTGAAATACTGCGATAAAGCAGTGCCATCATGGTTGAATGTCCTGACCTGCGGACCCATGCCAGCGCCCGGCGCTGTAACTATTTCAGTCGTGCCGTCGCCGTTAAGATCAGCCACGAACGATGTGAAATTACCGCGCAGATGGGAGGAATAAGCCCAGAACTGTGACAGAATATTGCCATCGCCGTCAAATACCCTGATTTGCGGTCCAGCGTCTGATTCGGGTGAAACTACGATATCATTGTCACCGTCGCCGTCAACATCGCCGATTGAAGCGTTAACGCCGCCGCGGAAAGACTCAGCGTAGGCGAAGAAACGAGCCATCAAATCGCCGCTGCCGTTGAAGACAGCTACTTGCGGGCCATTGCCGGCTTTCGGACTGACTACGATATCAGCCGTGCCATCGCCGTCCACGTCGCCGACATTGATGTTATAACCACCGCGGATTGTTTCAGCATAGGCGAAGAATCTGGCGACAACCGAACCGTCGGCGTTAAAGACGCCGATCTGCGGACCAGCATCATTGCACGGAGCGGTGATTAGTTCATTTACGCCATCACCGTCAACGTCGCCGGCTGTCACGGTTAAGCCGCCGCGGAAAGACTCAGCGTAGGCGAAGAATTGATATATAATGTTTCCCTGGTCGTTGAAGACGCGGATTTGCGGTCCAGCGCCAGCCATGGTAGAGGTTATTATTTCCGCCGCGCCATCGCCATTAATATCAGCCGCCGTGACATTAATACCTGTTCTTAAACCAGAATCATATGCGAAGAACTGAGTTATTAACTGACCTTGATGGTTGAAGACGCGGATTTGCGGTCCAGCGCCAGTACCCGGCGCCGTGATTATTTCATACTCACCGTCGCCATTGATATCTGCCGTGACAACCTGCAGACCAATGCGCAGGCTGGATGAATAGGCGAAGAAATTCGACAGGATGTTGCCATTTTCATCAGCCAGGATTACCTGCGGGCCGCCGCCAGACAACGGAGCGGCAATTACATCGTAATTACCGGTCGTTCCGGCTGAACGGATGTCGGCCGTGCCAGAAGTCAGGGCGAAATTAGTAAAGTGATCGACGGAGAAGCAGATAATGTTTGATTCTTTATCCTGTGATACGCCAGTTGGCATTTGCCAGGTGCCGGATGTTTCGTCGTAATACTTGGATACGATTGTGTCTTCGTTGACTCCCTCTTCGCTCAGAACATTCTCATTGTAGGGAATGCAGATATTAACGTTGCTGTTGAAACTTTCAACTAATTGGTTGTTTGAGTCTAAGGCTTCGAAATTCCAGGCGAAGTTTACTGGTTTAGTGTCGGCTGTTACGAACAGATTGATATTCGGTGAAGCCATAACTGTCACAGTGTCGTTGCCAGTGGCTATAGCGCCAGCAGGGATGGTTAAGGTAGTGCCGTCAGGCAGGTTAAGCGACTGCTGAGTTGACGGATCAAATCTGAAAGTCTCACCTTTGGGGAGATTCCATGATTTTTTATCAAGAATTATGTCTTGATTATAGGTGCCTGTTTTTGGTACAGAGATCATGATTTCTTCTGACCGATAAAACCCATCTTCCATGTCAGTGTCGCAGCCGATAAACCAGACCGTGCCTGAATTTACCGGTATGCTGAAAACGCCGTTAAACACTTCGCCTCCAGTATGCTGTCCATTTTCACTGAAACCGTGGCACCAGCCCCAACCAACGGATTCGCCGTCAATAAGATTGGCTTGGCCATTTATTATCGAGTCGGCTTTGGTGAATTCAAGCGAAATTTTCGCTGGATCATTTGGCGTGACTTCTATTTCAACGATGTCTGGCGGCATCCAGCCGCTTTCTGACATTTCCGGTCCGGAGCCGGCACCGCATTCGTATTTACCGGCTATAAGCGGGATGCGGCCGGTACCGCCAATAATTTCACCACCGGCATCGATTATGCCCTGGCCCTTAACGTCGGACTGAATTTTATCTTCCATATATCTGTGATTTGAACACCAGGCAAAGCCGAATTCAACCGGATTGCCTTCTGGATCAAGCAGGGTTATTTCGGCATAAGCATTGGCGCGCTGAGCAGTAAGTACTTTTGTGACCATACCGTTTTTTGGTACTAGGAAAGGCACTTCTTCCGGATGCGTTTGGACAAATTCCGGATTATTACGTAGCCAGTAGCCGACGAAATATTTTTTTCCGCCCTTGACATTGAGCTCAAAACTGCCATCAGGATTAAGTCTGGTATTCATCCACATACCGCCTTCATCAGTACCGCTAAAAATTTCAGCATCAACATTGGTTATTAATTTACCATTCTGGTCTTTCAGGAAACCTTTAATTTTTCCGTCCGGAGCCACCATTGTAATTTTTACTTCTTTTTCTCCGCCCTCTGGAACATATACTTCTTTTTCTGCTTCAGCCAGCAAGCTTGACTGATCCGGAGGTGTATGAACCCCGACTATATAAGTGGATCCGCCAAGCAAGGGTATAGTGGAGGTGCCGCGATCAACGTATGAGTTGAATTCATTATTTGGCCCCTTGCCGCTGGTTTTTAAGCGGGCGTAGGTGCCGCCATAAAAATTCGTGATTGGTTCACCGTTTTTATCAACTAATTTGACGACTATTCTTCCGTCGACTTCCTGAACAGTAATATTTTTAGCGGTTACAGACTGATTGGCTTTAATTAAGTAGGCTGATACTTTGTCCTGGCTGACTGGGATGTAATTAGAATCAGGACCGCGATCTATATCGCATTCATAAGTGCCCGGCGACAGCCAGACAGAATAGACCCCCAAATTATTAGTGGTCGCATCGCCCCAGCCGCTGCCTTCGCGCATCCAGCAGTTTACGCGGACATTGCCGACCGGATCAGAATCTTCCGTCAGGACTTGACCGGTTATTTTCGAAGTTTTTTTGCTGAGAGTAATAGTGCCCAGATCGAGCGTCTGGTCAGCTTTAACGGTTACTGTTCGTTCAGGCAAATAGTAGCGTGAATTATCGGGATTTTGCCAGGTATCTGGCCAAAACCTCATCTTATAGGTGCCAGCCATAACATTGATGTTAAACTTGCCTTCGTTGTTTTGATCGACGTGGCCGCCCATGCCAGGACCTTCCCCAGTTCCGAATTCAAGATGGCCGCCAATAGCCTTACCGTTGGGGTCAACTACCTTGCCTTTTACCTTGGCGTTTGTTTTTTGGACTACGAAGTTTACGGTTTTATTCTCAATCGTGGAATCATTGGCAAATGATATTGTCATTGGCGGCTGATTATAAGTCCAATCAACCGACCGTTCGTGGCAGCCAGCCTGATCGCAGACCCAGCCGGCGTTTAAGCCTAGATCATATGATCCGCCAGCTAGGGTAATCGAATATTGGCCGTCAATTAAACTGCCTTCGGCGTTTTTGCCGCCACCGCCGCCCATGGCATTACTCCAAACTTCATAGCCAGTTTTAACCACCGTTCCGTCATTGTATTTAACGATGCCGGTAACAGTTTTTGTGGCATTTCTGAGTTTAGCATTCTTGGTCAGGGTTGAGCCGCCGTATGTAAACGCTATTGGTGTAGGCGAAACATAATCAGATAAGTCCTGATTGCCGCTTGTCCAGACCTCCAAAGAATAGTTTGTCCCAACAGTCAAACGATTAGCCATAATTGCGTAGAAGCCTAAATCATCGGTGTTGGCATGCTCATTGACTGAAAAATCCTCACTTCTTATATCAACGCTTACATTAGATGCCGGATCGTCGTTGGGCAGTGAAACGGTGCCTTTAATACCAACCGCTCCAAAGAATACTGGCGCTGAAATAGTCCGTGGTCCCTGAGGACACTGCTCGCCCGGTTCGCACGGTTCCGGTTCTTCATCCTGAGCCATAGTTTCGGCATAAGCGCGGTAGTGGCCGCCGATCTGAGAGGGATTTCTGACGCCGTTAAGCGTTACGGTGTAGGTGCCGGTTGCCCACGAATTTTTACGTAGGTCAAAACCCTGATCCCAGGAACTAAAATTTTGCAGGCCGTTGATTCCGGAAACGTTCTCTTCGCCAACGTTCGCGAAGCTCACCTGGCAGAGCTGCCAGTCGCCTTCGCAGTTGCCGTTTGACTGAAAATTAATCGTGACGCTGCCGCCTTGAGGCATAGCTTCAGATAGTGTAAAGCTGAAAGTATAGGCAGTTGTCGCCCCGGGAGTCGTACTGGCCGGCGTCGCGCTAAGACTCGAAATGCGCGGATCAGGATCAATCTGTTCAACAACCGCTCCCGCAACATTAGCTAGCGATAAGCCTGTTACTAGTACAAACACTCCTACTTCGATAGAAAGTAGCGTTTTAAATGATTTTTTAGACATTTTTTCCTCCATCAATACCCAATTATTCTGGGCTTATTATTATTTATTATAAAAAAAACCACGAAAGTGGTCATTGGTAATTTGCTTAATTAAATTAATAAAACTAAAATAATTTTTATTTTTTTTGTCTTTATTCGGGTGCAAAAGTCGAAAATTAAGCATAATACACTTGTATTATACTTCTAAAACAACCTTCTGTCAATAGTTTTGGGTAATGTGCATACACATATGGCGGTTTAACTTTCTAATAAACAAAAATCTCGCATCTGGCTTGGTACGAGATTAATGGTTATATTTGACGCATCTAGCTTTTTCCAGAGTTATTTATATGGATATTGCCGCGCGAAAACCAGTATGATGGGTGAAATGCCGCAATAGAATAAAGCTTTCAGCAGTTTAGACGATGATTATTACCGGCATTATCATGGGCCGACGTTCAGTTTTTTGAAAAAGAAACTGACCGAGATCGTCCCGGATTTTGTTTTTAATATACATGTCGTTTAAAGATGTTTTTGGTTCATGGTTGTGCAGAATGTCCGTAACCTTATTGCGCGTTTGATCAATAAGCTGTTTACTGCCTTTCATGTAAACAAAACCCCTGGAGATGATATCCGGTTTACCAACCAGTTGACCGGTCTTTTTTTCAATAGTGGCTATGACCACGACCATACCGTCGCCGGCCAGCTGCTGGCGATCACGGAGCACGACGCTCGAGACATCGCCGACGCCCAAGCCATCAACCATAATATATTCGGAAGGCACTTTTTTCTTAGTCAGTTTACCGCCCTGCTTGGTGAATTCTATTATTTGTCCGTTATCGGCAATAAATATTTTTTTTGGATCGAAGCCGGACTGAATAGCCAGCTTGGCATGAATTCTCAAAAATGAATGATTACCCTCGATCGGAATCAAGTATTGCGGATTAACTAATTTAATCATTAGTTTCAAATCTTCCTGTTTGGCGTGGCCGCCGGCGTGAATGTCCATCATTCTATAATTTATGACTTCTGCGCCTTCACGATATAAAGTATCGACCAGGTACTGAACCGATCGTTCATTGCCCGGCACGACTGAAGACGAAAATACGACAGTGTCGCCCGACTCAATCCTCGTTCTTTTATGTTCGCGGTTGGCCAGACGCATCAATACAGCACGTCCCTCACCCTGAGCGCCGGTACACAAAATAAGGATTCTTCTGCCGGGCAGTTTTTTCATCTCATTGTAAGTAATCAGAGTGCCGGATTTTATTTTCAAATAGCCAAGCTGTTGAGCGATCTCAACATTAGTCTTAAGGCTGTAGCCGTCAAGAATAACTGACCGGTCGTATTTTTCAGCCAACTGTATTATTTGCTGGATACGTCCTAATAATGATGCGAAAGTCGCGATTATTAAACGGCCTTTAGCTTGCCTGAAAATATCTTCAAGATTACCCATGATTTCTTGTTCGCTAAATTGGTGGCCGGGCTGAGTGGCGTTGGTACTGTCGGCCAATAAGGCCATAACATTTTTGTCGTTCAGTTTGGCTATTTTAGCGATGTCAGTCGGAGTGTCTCCAGAGGGCTGCAAATCAAGCTTGAAATCGCCGGTATGGACGATCAGGCCAACCGGCGTATTTATTATTACGCCCAGTGAACCGGGAATATTATGGCTGACTCCGAAAAATTCCAGCTCAAAAACGCCCAGCCTGAGTTTTGTTTCATTGTCAATTGCCTGTAGATCAAGTTTGCCGCCGCCGTTTTTATAATCTTCCTGTCGTTTGGCGATAATCCCAAGCGTTAACGGGGTGCCATAAATAGGCGGTCGGCCAAGTTTGGGAATCAGATGCGGTATAGCTCCGATGTGGTCATAATGGCCATGGGTAATGATGACGCCTTTTATATATTTTTCTTTGCCTCTAAGATAGGCTATGTTCGGAATGATATAGTCAATACCCGGCATATCCTCTTCAGGAAACTGCAATCCCATATCGATGATTATAATATCTTGTCGGTATTCAATAACAGTCATATTACGACCCACTTCCTCAAGACCGCCCAGGGGAATAATTCTGAGACGATCCGAATTGTCAATCGGATGGGTGATGGATTTTTTTAAATACCTCTTTTTTCTACGTGGAACCATTTTGATTTTTAATTGGATAAATAATAAAACTTTGGTGGGGATGGTGGGAGTTGAACCCACATGAGCTGATGCTCACTACGCCCTGAACGTAGCGCGTCTGCCAGTTCCGCCACATCCCCAGGATGTTACCAGGAGCGTTTCGTCTTAATATACCAGTTCTCAATGTTGGTAAAACGGTCAGCCGGAACCGTGATCCGTTCCAGCTCAAATCCTTTTACCTTTTTATGTAAACCGTATGTATAGGTGGGATTATAGAGAAAAATGGCGGGCAGTTCTTCGGCTAGAATGTTTTGGCAAGGGAGATATTTTATGCGGCGCTGTTCCAAATCATTGGTTTTTCTGGCTTCTTCCAATAGCTGATCAACGTCCTGGTTAACGTAAACCGAAAGATTTAGTCCGGGATCGCGTCCCTGCGAGGAATGCCAGAAAGAGTAAGGATCGGGATCAGTACCCACTATTTCACCAACCAGCAGAGCTTCGAAATCGCGGGTTTTAATTACAAACTTTTGTATTCGGCTGGCATCAATTATCCTGAGCTCAACTCCGAAACCAACCTTTTGCCAATAATCTTTCAGCATATTAGCGGTAGCTACAAAATCCGGCTGGTCAATGGTCGTCAGAGTAAAACGGAGTTCTTGGCCATTTTTGATTCTCATGTCGGCAGCTTCAGTTATAGTCCAGCCGTCGTTATCCAGTATCTCCATTGCTTTTGCTGGATCAAAACCGTATTTTTTAATTTCTGGGTTATAACCGATAAAACTGGGCAAAATCGGTCCGTGGATTGACTCTGCCTCGCCGCCCAGAACTTGATTAATGATCTCTTCTTTATTGATTGAATAAGCCAGTGCTTGTTTGATTTCCAGATCTTTTAGTAAATTATTTTTTTGATTGAAAAAGATGGCGGTATACTGGGGAAGGTGGAGCAAGTGGGTAGAGATGTCTTTATTTTTTGATAAAGCGTCTTTTGATTCTTTTGGAACGTAGCCCAGCCCCTCAACCTTTTTTTTGCTGCCGGCTTCAACCAGGCTTTCCAGATCAGGATAGAAAACAAATCTAATTTTTTCAATATAGGCGGGCGGATCGTAAAAATTATCGTTGCGGACAAGATCGTAGGATTTTATATTACCGGAACGGTCCTTTTTCAGCGACTTAAATTTATAAGGCCCAGTGCCAATCGGCTTCAAATTGATTTCGGCTAAATGGAAGGACACGATTGGAATATCTGACCAGACATGGCTGGGCAAAATACCAAATGTCAGTGAACTTAGAAACGGCGCAAAAGGTTCTTTCAACGTCAGATTGACTGTAAAATTATCAATGGCTTCGGCCGTGATACCGCGCAGATTGGCTTCCAGCGGGCTGTTTATCTCATCAGCCTGAATATAATCGATTGTCGTGAGTACATCCTGGGCGGTCAGATCTTGGCCGTCGTGCCATTTAACGCCCTCTCTGAGATGTATCGTATAGGTTTTCTCATCTTCGCTGAGCTCATAGCTGGCCGTTAAGTCGGGCACTAATTCACGTTGCGTGTTATATTTGAACAGCCCGGAAAATATTAATCGGGAAATATCCATGTCAGTATCGTTAGATTGTGACAATACCGGATTAATGTATTGCGGGTTGCCGACCAAGCCCTCGATATATTCTCCGCCGGCAATAGGTTGAGGCGAAGTCCGATTAAGATAAAAGCGTATACCCAACACGATAATTGATAAGATAGCCACTGATAAGCTCACGACAAATATTATCTTTTCAGCGCCGGTGAGCACTTTTGGCAAATGGAGCAGCTGAGTCAAAGACGGCCGCCGGTTAGCCGAAAGAATATGCGACCGTCTGAGGTGAGGAGCGTTTTGGCGGTTACCTTTGTCGCGGGTAATGAGTTGTTTAAGCCAGTCAAAAAATCGTGTCACTGATTATGCGTTAAGCGATTGTATAGATTAAGCGAATAATAGATTGGCTAGGGCCGTGCCTAGAAACAACACGGCTACAACAATAGTGAAGATGAAAACATAGCGTTCAACTCCTCGGCGTGTCTGAAAGACATTTCCTTCGCCGCCAAAGACTCCGCCTAAGCCGGAACCGCGTTGTTGCAGCAGTATTGATGTAGTGAGTAACACCCCCAGAATAATGAGGGCGATATTGAAGTAGAATTGCATATTTATTTATAGAAAAAAGCCAATCATGGCTACTCTGACAGGCTACCAAAAAAAAGCTGGTTTGTCAATCGAATGAACTTTTTAGGCTATTTATTTGTCTTTTGTCGGCCGGCGATTAACTGGTGCAGATTTTTTAAGCTACGGCTGCTTACTTTCATTTTGAGATTATTTTTTTTATCACGGCGAAGGATTTTTTTATCTAATTTTTTTTCAAGATCGTCATAAGACATAATGGGGGTTGACAAATATTTTTTAGTATGTTACTGTTCGCAAGTTCTTGCGTCTTTCAGCATACCCGAGAATGACACAAGGGCAGGGAGCGCATTTCCAAAGGAGGGGAAATCGTGAGAAAGGGTCTGAGTGGATTCAGTCTGGTAGCCATGTTGGTTATCACCGTCATCGTGGGTGGCCTGATCGGTGTTTGGTGGTTTCCTCGAACTACCACGAATACCCAGATCGTCTACAAGATGGCTGATGAGTTCCAGCCGGTGCAGGGCCAGGAGTATGTCCTGAACCGGTTCCGTCTGGTCGAAGCAGTCGCTAGCGTCTCGTCCGATAATGTCACTCCGGCCTATCTGCTGGAGCTGAATGTCGGCGACAGCTATTACGATGGCATTCGCTGCTATCCCCGGGTATTTCATCCGGTGGCTGACGTGATCATCGTCGACTCGCAAGACAACAGCACCGTTGTTTTCTATCGGTCGGCCAGCGGCCAGAAGATCGCCCTGATCAAAGCGCAGAAGCGCGAGCCGATCATCGGTCAGCCCGATCGAGTCTGGGCGAATTTCTGCAGCCTCACTTTTCCCGATCAGTAGCAACTCTCGTTGCTACCCGAGGGCATTCCATCCGGAGTGCCCTGTTTTTTATTAATGAGATTGATATGACGATTTATCTAATTGATGAATTAATTTTATCCTTTCCCTATAATTAGTTCAAGGTTTCGCGCAACTGCTGACTAAGCCGTGGTCCGACAGCGATAGTCAAATCAGAAGCCGAAGCTTTTTTAATTTCTTCGACCGAACCAAAGCGTTTTAACAGCTTTCTTTTTCTTTTTGGACCAATGCCCGGTACCTCATCAAGCTGTGATTTAATGATTTTTTTACGATGCGTCCGGCGATAGAAACCAATGGCAAAGCGGTGCGCTTCGTCCCGCATGCGCTGAAGCAAAAATATTGACGGACTATCAGCTGGTAATTTAATCGGGTAGCGGGCACCCGGCAAATATATTTCTTCCAGTCTTTTAGCCAGAGCAATTATGGTGATAATCATACCCGTCTTTTTCAGCCGGCTGGTTACTGTGTTTAATTGGCCCTTGCCGCCATCGAGAATTATTAGATCAGGAGCCGTCCAGTATTGTTTTGTTTTTGATAATATATGTTTAAATCTTCTTTCTACAACTTCAGCCAGCATGCCCGGATCATTAGCTCGACGAAAGCTTCTAACAATAAACTTTCGATATTCTGTTTTTTTAGGCAGGCCGTCTATGAATACCGTCATTGAGCCGACCGCATTCTCGCCTTGTATATTGGAAATATCATACGTCTCAATCCGGCGCGGCTGTTTTTCTAATTTTAGTTTGTTGACCAAATCATTTAGCGCCAATCCAGCTTTAGCCCCATCGGTTTGCCAACTGGCTGTTGCCTTATTTAATTCATTGCGGCCGTTAGTCTCGCTGAGTTTTAATAATTGCGATTTCCGGCCGCGTCGAGCGGTCAAAATTTTCAACTGCAACAGTTTTTGAATGCCAGTTAGGCGATCGGGCGACTGGCGGACATAAATGGTTTTGGGGTGTTCGGTCGACTGAGTGTAATACTGTTCAATAAAACTGGCTGTTAATTCGGAATCAGAACGATGCTCTATGTTTTTTAAAATTAAGTTTTTCTGGCCGATTAATTTACCGTCACGGAAAATGAGCAGGTTTATGCAGCCGACGGTTTTATCCCGAGTCAATCCGAGAAAATCGGCATTGTCTCGGCCGGCTAATACTACCTTCTGTTTTTCTAAAATCTGCCTGATGGCTGATAATCTATCCCGGTAAGCAGCAGCTTTTTCGTAATCCATTTTGTCCGAAGCCGCCGCCATTTCTTGTTCCAAATTGCTGACAACATCTTCTGTCTGTCCTTCGAGAAACCGGATGAAATTTTTAATTATCTTTTTATATTCAGCCTGGCTGTCGGGCGAAATCTGATGGCCGGCGCAGCGATGGATGCGATGTTCAAAACACGGATCGCTCGGCTTATTCAGGCAAGTTTTTACAGGAAAAACCTTTTTTAAAAATTTTATCGTCGAGCGGACGATTTTGGCGCTGGTATAAGGTCCAAAATATTTTGCCCCATCACGCTCCAAGCGCCTGACGGTAGTCAGAGTCGGAAAATCTTCTTTTAAATTTATTTTTAGATACAAAAAATATTTATCATCTTTCATTATCACATTAAAATCAGGATGGTGTCTTTTGATCAAGTTAGTTTCTAGAAACAGGGCTTCGGTTTCTGAATCGACGATAATATATTCCAGATCAGCCAGGCGCCGGAGCATTATTTTTTTTATTGGTTCCAGCTGGACCGATTTGTGGAAATATGAAGATATCCGGTTTTTCAGATTCTTAGCTTTGCCGACATAGAGGACGCGGCCTGAAGAATCTTTGAAAAGATAAACACCCGGTTTTTCAGGCAGCTGGGTTAACTTTTGAGGGTCAAGAGGCATAGAAACAGTATAGCAATTATTTATTGATAAAATAAAGATTTGCTTTACAGCCTTGTTGTACTTAATTATGATTGAGGAGAGTATATGCTTGGGATATTTGAGAAAAAATTGGTAATTTTACACTCTTTTTTATTTGCCGCTTTCCCGGTGGTTTTTCTGTATGCCTATAATATAGGCGAGCTGCCGTTTGTTAATATTATCTGGCCGTTGGTTGCTTTTGTTGCTTTCGCCGGTGTTTTGATATTCATAATCTGGCTGTCGTCAAATAATATTGTTAAGGCTGGTCTGGCCGTGTCTATTTTTTATATACTGACATTTTCCTACGGTCATTTAGCCAATATTTTATCCGCGTCAGTCAAATGGTATTTATTTGCATTCTGGATTTTGCTTTATTTCGCATTTTTTTATTTACTAGCTCGTACCAAGAAACAATTGTTGCAGATCAATCTTATTTTAAATATTTTCTCTATTGTTGTCATGGGCATGACTATTATGCAGATAAGTTATTTTATGATCAGTCAGCGGCAAGTCGACTGGACGGCCATTGACCCCGGGCGCTTAATCGAACAGTCGTTATCGGCCAGCAATCCCGAAGTGCTGCCGGACATTTATTACATCATACCCGATCGTTACGCCGACGCCGATCTTCTGTCGGAGCAGTTCAATTTTGACAACAGCGAGTTCATTAACCAGCTGAAAGAAAAAGGTTTTTACGTGGTTGGCGATAGCCGGTCGAATTATCTCAAGACCGGCCACTCACTGGCTTCAAGTCTGAATATGGAGTATATCAATTACCTGGCTGAAGTGGCCGGAGCGGATTCAACGAATTACAAACCGCTGTACCAAAAGCTTAATGATCATTTTGTGGGCAGTTTTCTCAAGAATCGCGGCTACTCTTATATTCATTTGGGCTCCTGGTGGGAAGCTACGCGCGTGAATACCAATGCGGATGTCAGCATAAACATTGTTTTCCCGTCGGATTTTTTTGTATTGCTTTTTTCAACCTCAATTATTGAGCCATTTTCTGATTTGCTGCGCATAGATGCCCTCAGTCATCTTAATATATACGAAACCCATTATCAGAGGACTAGGGCGCAGCTTGAAAGCCTGAAACAGGTATCCAAAAATGAGGCGCCGACGTTTACTCTGGCGCATATACTTCTGCCGCATCCGCCATTTGTCTTTAGCCGTGATGGTGAGTATATTTCGTCAGGAACCGCGCTTAAGGAAAAGAATGCCGAAAATTATCTTGAACAATTGCTGTACGCCAATAAAGCCCTGATTGATGTGGTTAATACCATCTTTGAAAATTCATCGATCCCGCCTATTATAATAATTCAATCTGACGAAGGGCCGTATACTGATGAACTGTGGGCCGAACCCAGGGGCGAAAAGAAAAACTGGCTGGAACTGGACAATGACGGTTTGAGAAGAAAAACCGGCATACTTAACGCTATCTATTTTCCCGATCGCGAATACGCGAATTTTTATCCCGGGATAACGCCGGTTAATACATTCCGGATTATCTTCAACCATTTTTTCAGTACGGATTATGAATTATTACCCGATCTGACATACCGCCATCGAGATGACCGGCAGCCATACTTATTTGATGATATTACTGAAAAAATAAAATAACCATTTATTAAAATGGCTAATAATAGCTGTTTTTTATTATTCAAGTATTGACAAGATGTCGTTGGCCGTGTATATTGCTATGTTACGATCATTTAAGTAAAAATATAGCGGAGGATGAAACATAAATGGGTAGTGGTTTGTAGCGGTGCTTATAATTCCTCCGAAGTACCGTTACAAGCTACTGCTCGTTTTATTTGAAAAAACCAGCGTGTAGAGGAATGAAGATGAATAGTCTTTATTCCCGCACCCTGGTTTTAAAAAAACAGGGTCGGAACTATAGTGGTTTGTCTTCGGACAGACTAGTCGACGGCACATTCCATAAACAAAACACCGGCAATCGCCAGATGGCAGTAGTCTGCCGCACAAAACAGGAGGGGTCACATGAACCAGACGAGAGACGAATTAGCAGGGGTCCTTCGTGGAGCCCCGGCCAAGATCTGGCTGAGGTTTTACGCCCCTCGGCCGGAGGGATCCCAAATCCCGGTGGTCGAGCGGAATGACGAGGCTGTCGAAACTCGCCAGCGCCGGGAAGCTCAGGACCAGGGTATTGACCCGGACCGTCTCAAGCGGCCTGGGATAAAGCCCGACTCGGGCAGGCAGATCGTTCGGGACGTTCGGATGGTCTGCGTGATTCGTCTGCTGGACGATCTGCAGCGACGGGGTTACTATCTCGTGCAGTCATTTGCCAACGAGACTCGTCGAACCGACAGCCCGGGGATGAAGTCGGTCGTGACGTTCATCTTCTCTTGTGAGGGAGAGAAGATCGCGCTCGCGCCGGTCGATCAAGAATGGCTTGATTGGCGGGTCGCGGGAACGTACGACCATCTGGCTATCTTCGCCAATCCCAAGCGGGATGGCGATGAAGGATCCTTCACCCGTCGGGAGGACACCATCAATGTTCGCGGTATGAAGTCCGGAGAAACGCCCCGTTACTTCACCCGGATGCGCCAGCCTGGCCACTACAGCCACGAGGATCGCTAGATCCTTATCCGACCGCAACCAAAGGCCGGCTACTCTTTCAAGGGTACGCCGGCCTTCATCTTTTTTATAGACTATTCTATTTCTTCAGAGGGGCTATCAGCTTTGTTCAGCTGGGAATAAATGTATTTACCAAGTATTTTTTTTATAGATTCAACTGATCCGAGTTTGACATCAGCCAGTATGTCGCGTTCGTTTGTTTTTACCCAATCCGGGATGGGCTGGCCAGTAATCAGTTTAAAAATATTCATCAGCAGAGTAGTGGCATAGCAGGCTTTGGGCAAGGTGAAGCTGATGACCACGCCTTCGTTTGTCTTGAGGTAAGCGTGAAATTTTGGTTTTATTACCACCGGTATTTCCCGCTTGACCGGCCGGATGCGATTAAAAGGCTCGACCGCTTTCAACGGATCTTGAATTTTATCTTCTACTAAAAAGTCTTTATAAATTTTTCTGTCCTCGGAATTGGCGCTTAGAACTAGCGGCAGGGAAGCCGGCAATTGGTCGCCGCTGGCCGCTAGCTGAGAAACTTTCTTATTAAAAAGGTAACCGGCGTAGGCATAGGCCCAGAGTCTTGTCTGATCAGCCAATGATCTGATGGCACCGACCGGATCAGTTGGTTTTTCTTTTAAATATTCCAGCAGCTGAATTTCTGATCTCAGGGTGTAAGGGAAACGCTTCATCTTGGCCAGCATCTCATTTCCGCGGTCAAAAAGATTCTGGCATTCTTGGCGGACCAGGCTGATATGTTTTGGTTCGTAATCATTGGTTCCGGTCAGATAACAGCGCAGAGCTCCGATGTAATTTTTCTGCAAAAGCTTCTGGCCGAAGCGGTGGGCTGAAAAACGGCTTCCGAATCTCTGAAATCCGTAATAGTTTAAAAACCCTTTATCGGCAATCTGATCAAGCTTTTCGTCGAGCCACTCTTTGGTCAGCGGCGCTTTGGTTCTGACAAAAATAGTGAAGCGGTTGCCTTTCAACTGGCCGATGCTGACCACGCCCTTGTCGTAAGCGAATTTTTTAAGATATATTCCCGGGACTGATATCTTTTTTAAAGACTCAAAGCTGACACCGCGCAGGCTTATTCTCTGGCTGGTAAGCGCCACCGCGTCTTTGATTCCGGCATAGCCTATTTTGTTTTTATCAATATTCAGAGATTGGGCCAGCCGCTCAACCGCTTCCAGCGTATAGAGGCCGATCTTGACTAGCTGGCAGTAAATGGTTCTTTTATCTTCTCCGGTTATATCGTCTGATTCTTCATGATTAACTGTGCAAAGTTCGCCGGTCGGGCTTATTTCTTCAACAATAAAATCTTGGGGATAAAGCCGGTGATAGCCGTCGGGCAGATCTTGAGGCAATCGGCTGATGCCGATGTGTTTCAAGACTGCCTGATAATCGTCGTGCCTGGCAGTATTAAAAAGTTCAGGCTGTTTAGCCTTAAGCCGATCAATCTCCGCGAGTTCCTGTTGCCAGAGATCGTGGGTGTTTATTTTCTGAGTCATGATAGCTTGAGATTAGTATAGGCTAGAGACTATTGTCAAGAAACGCCATTTGGCTTTAAAGGCCTTGCCAAGCTGGCGCAATACCTGTATACTGTCTGTTAGTATTTTTTTCAAATTAATATGACCGGGAAAATAATAGTCAAAGGCGCGCGCGTCCACAATTTAAAAAATATAAGTCTTGAAATTCCTCGCGATAAGCTGGTTGTTATTACTGGGATCTCTGGTTCCGGCAAATCGTCTTTGGCTTTTGATACAATTTACGCCGAAGGTCAGCGCCGCTATGTCGAATCGCTCTCGGCTTACGCCAGGCAATTTTTAGGTTTGATGGATAAGCCGGATGTCGATCAAATTGACGGTTTATCTCCGGCTATCTCGATCGATCAAAAATCAACATCGCATAACCCGCGTTCGACCGTCGGCACAGTTACCGAAATTTACGATTATCTCAGATTGCTTTACGCCCGGGTGGGTATACCGCATTGCCCGAAGTGCGGACAGGTTGTGGCTAGACAGACAGTCGATCAAATCATAGATAAGATATCAAATATGCCTATCGGTCAAAAGATCAGCCTATTAGCCCCGCTTATTAAAAGCAAAAAAGGCGAGCATAAAAATGTTTTAGAAAAGATCAGAAAAGCAGGTTATGTTCGCGTGCGTTTTGATGACTTGATTTATACTGTCGAAGAAGCTGAAGCCATGACAATTGACAAGAATAAAACGCATAATCTTGATGTAGTGGTTGACCGCCTGGAAATAACCGCTGAGCTGAAAAAGAAAAATCGCAAAAAGAATAGTCAGCCAACTGAGCGCGGCCGATTAGCCGACTCATTGGATATGGCGCTGGATCTCGGCAATGGGGTAATTATGGTTCAGCTTGAGGGACAGGAAGAAAATATTATTTTCAGCCAGCATTTTGCCTGCGCTAAGTGTGATATAAGTTTGTCGGAAATTGAACCCAGAAATTTTTCGTTTAACAATCCTCATGGTGCTTGTCCGGATTGTTCCGGACTTGGCACAAAGCTGGAAATTGATCCGAATTTAGTGATTCCAAATAAAAAGTTGACCTTAGCACAAGGGGCTATTCGTCCTTGGTCGCGGACTTCATCGAACCAGAGCTGGTATTATCGGATACTGGAAACAGTCGCCAAGACAAATGGTTTTTCTGTCGATACGCCGGTAGAAAAATTAAATAAAAAGAATTTAGACATTGTTTTATACGGTTCGGGCAGCAGGACTTATGATGTAAATAACGAATTCTCGGGCGGCAAGATAAAAGAGTATTGGACTACTTTTGAAGGCGTCATACCAAATTTGGAAAGACGTTATAAGGAAACTGATTCTGATTATATCCGTTCGGAAATCGAACGCTATATGAGGATATATCCCTGTCCCACCTGTCAGGGCAAGCGGCTGAAACCCGAAGCGCTGGCGGTTACGGTCGGCGGCCAGCCGATTAACCATGTGGTTAGCATGACCATAGATCAGGCAACTGATTTTTTTCAAAATTTGACGAAAAAAACAAATACCGAGGCGCTTTCAGAGCGTAGCCAAGAGATCGCTAATCAAATATTAAAAGAAATACGGAATCGCCTGCTTTTTTTGCACAACGTCGGTCTGGATTATTTGACAATCGACCGGCCAGCTTCAACTCTGGCTGGCGGTGAAGCTCAAAGAATCAGACTGGCCACTCAAATCGGATCAAGTCTGGTCGGAGTCATTTATATTTTAGATGAACCGTCAATCGGCCTGCATCAATGCGATAACGATAAATTAATTGAGACGCTGAAGCATCTACGCGATTTGGGCAATACGGTGATTGTGGTTGAACATGATGAAAATACTATCAGAGAGGCCGATCATGTCATTGATGTCGGGCCTGGTGCCGGCGAACATGGCGGTGAGATAGTTGCCCAAGGCACGCCGGCGCAGATTACAAAAAATGCCAAATCGCTGACCGGCAAATATCTGTCAGGTGTTTCGGAGATTGCGGCACCAAAGAAATATCGAGCCGGTAATAAGAAATATCTTAGCATTGTTGGCGCTGAAGAATTTAATCTAAAGAACTTGACTGTTAACATACCGCTTGGGAAATTTGTCTGCATCACCGGCGTGTCCGGATCGGGCAAATCCACGCTGATGACTGATATTCTGGCCAGAGCTTTGGCCCAGTATTTTTATCGCGCCAAAGATTTACCGGGCAAGCATAAGGAAATAAAAGGGATCGAGAATCTTGATAAGGTGATTGTCATAGATCAGTCGCCAATCGGTCGTACCCCGCGCTCCAACGCCGCCACTTATACCGGAGTATTTACTTACATTCGTGATTTATTTACCCAGATACCCGAAGCAAAAATCAGAGGCTACAAGGCCGGCCGTTTCAGTTTTAACGTCAAAGGCGGCCGTTGTGAGGCCTGCCAGGGCGACGGCTATAAGAGAATAGAAATGCAATTTTTGCCCGATGTCTACGTGGAATGCGAAGACTGCCATGGCAAAAGATACAATCAGGCGGCGCTAGAAATCCATTATAAGGGAAAAAATATTGCCGATGTTCTTGACCTGACGGTCGAGGAAGCTTTTGGTTTTTTTGAAAACGTACCGGCCATAAAACAGAAATTGCGGACTTTAAACGATGTTGGTTTGGGCTATCTTCATCTTGGACAATCAGCTACCACTTTGTCTGGCGGCGAGGCTCAGCGCATTAAGCTGGCCACTGAGCTGTCTCGTCGGGCCACCGGCCGGACCTTGTACATACTTGATGAACCAACCACCGGTCTGCATTTTGAAGACGTAAAAAGGCTGCTTAGCGTTTTAAACAAGCTAGTTGATAAGGGCAATACCGTTTTAATAATTGAACATAATCTAGACGTCATTAAATCAGTTGACTGGGTTATTGATCTTGGCCCTGAGGGCGGCGACAGAGGGGGTGAAATTGTGGCCGAGGGTACGCCACGGGAAATAGCCAGAAATAAAAAAAGCCATACTGGTCAGTATCTGAATAAGATATTTCAAAAAAAATAGTTATTATCTGCAACTGGTTTTAGAAGCTTGGGATTGTTACAATCCTCTTTTTGCGTTTTCAGATTTTTTACGAACTTTTTGAAATATTAAAAAAAAATCCACTTTCTTTTAAAATAAAAAAGCGTACCTAAATATATGATTCCTAAATATCCAGATATTTTTCGCCAAGTTTTGACTGCCAACCGTATTTTCTGGTTAGCGTGTCGTCCAGAGCGTCGGTTGCTATGGCCAGCAGAAAGAGTACATAAACTGGCGTAAAATACCGGATTAGGATAAAGTAAAAAATCAGTACTGCCATCAGACGACGGCTAATACTCAGTGCGTTAGGCAGGTGATTTAAGATTCGACCCATACTTATTTCATAACAAGTTTGATTTTGAAAGTCAAAATAGCCATAATAAGAATATGCGAGAAGGAGAAATAGCTAAATCAATAATTTCGGAACTGGCATATTTTGATATTTTTGAATATCCATTAACAGCCATGGAGATTTGGCGCTATTGCCGCGTAGATAATGCCACGCTAGTTGAAATAATGCGGGTATTGGAAAAAGATCCCGGTTTGAACGAGAAGGTGGCCAATCGGCACGGCTTTTATTTTTTAAAAGGCCGTAGACATATAGTTGAAACCAGACTGACGCGCTATCGAGATGCTGAGGCGAAATTTAACAAGGCTTTGAAATTTGTTCGCCGTTTATCCAAGTTTCCTTTTATCAGAATGATCGCGGTCTGCAACTCGCTGGCTTACAGCAACACCCGAAAACAATCGGACATTGATCTTTTCATTGTCACTGAGTCGGGTCGAATCTGGACCAGCCGCATGTATATCACGGGCTGGCTTAAAATGCTGGGTGTCAGGCCGGAAGGCCGCAACACGGAGAACAAACTATGCGCCAGCTTTTTTGTTACGAGCAACGGCCTGGATTTAAAATCAATTTTATTCAACAAACAGGATATTTATCTGGCGCATTGGCTGCTACAGGTATTTCCGTTATATGACCCGGATAAAATATACGAAAAATTTCTAAACTTGAATAGCTGGGCCAGGCAGCTCTATCCTAATGCTTATGCGGTAGAGCCGGCACCCACGCGCCGAATAGAAAGTCGTACTAGCTGTTTTAAAAAAACTACCGAAAAAATCCACTCGGGATTAATAGGCAATTATATCGAGAAAAAATATCGTGATTTGCAGCTAAGGCTTCTGCCGAAGAATCTCAAAGCCATAGCCAATAAAGATACCCGGGTAAGGCTGTCGGACACTATGCTGAAATTTCATTATAATGACCGGCGTGAAAAATATCAGGCAGCCTGGCGGGAGAAATTAAAAAATTTGAGTATATGAAAAAAGCACTGCCGCGCTTGTCAGAACTGATGCTCTACCTGTATGTTTTTTTGATTCCTTGGCAGACGCGCTGGATAATCAAGCCGGGAAGCTTAAACGGGGAATCGTGGGAGTATGGAACTTACAGTTTATACGGCACTGAAATATTGCTCATCGGCTTGCTAATTTTACAGATAATTCAGGCCGGATTGTCTAAGCGTCAAGGAAAAAAACAGGTTATTTCGGGGATTGATCTGGCGGTGGCCGGTATAGTGATTATATCGGGCCTATCGTTTTTTTGGGCGATCCATCAAGCCCTGACCCTCTACGTTTGGCTAAAGATGCTGGAAGGAGTTGGTCTGATCTGGATTATACGGCATCAAAAATATTCTTTAACTTGGCTGGCGCGTGCTTTCATCGGCGGTGCCGCCAGCCAGGCGATTATCGGCATCGGCCAGTTTTTTTCTCAGGCTGTCGTTAGCAGCAAATGGCTGGGTATAGCCGGACATGATGCCGGGCAACTGGGTACCTATGTAATTGAAACCGCCACCAATCGATTCCTGCGCGCTTATGGCGGACTACCTCATCCGAATATCCTGGCTGGCTTGATGGTGATTGCGATTTTTATTATCTACGGACTATATTTTGATCTCTACCGGCGGATATATTATTGGTTTGAGTCGCTGTCTGTCGACGCCAGAAAAAAAATCTGGCAGCACCAGCATGATCAGATTTTGAAATTTACGGTCGAGATAGTATATTATCTATTTTGTCTGGTTGTTTGTTTCTTGGCCTTGATTCTAAGTTTTTCGCGCAGCGGCTGGCTGGCCCTGGGTTGCGGTTTAATATTCATGCTGATTACGGCGCTGATAAAAAGGGATAGAAAAAAGTGGTATGTAATTCTTAAATTAATCGTGGTAATGCTGTTGATAGTCGGCATTACCAGCATACTTCTAAACGGTCTGATCACCAGCCGTTTTAATGCTGATCAAAGGCTGGAAACTATATCCTTGAGCGAGCGAAACGATTACCTGCGTCAGGCAGTTGAACTTTTTAAAGATAGCTGGGTGGTCGGAGTCGGTTTAGGCAACTATACCCAGGCAGTATTTGATAAAATCAACAGCCGCTGGTCAGTCTGGAAGTATCAGCCGGTTCATAATGTCTATCTATTGGCCGCGGTTGAGCTTAGTTTGATTGGTTTGGTAGCATTAATATTCCTCATTTTTGAGATTATAAGAGCGATGATTAAAAACATTTTTTTAAACCGTTATCTAGATCGCTGGTCTTTGGTTAGCTCGGCTGGTGTTTTATCATTGTTGATAATCGGTCTTTTTGATCATTATTTATGGTCTTTATACCCGGGTATTTTACTGTGGTGGTTTTCGCTAGGGCTTTTTAGTAGAAGCATTAAACAAAAAAAGTTATCTAAAATTAGCTAAAAAAAATAATATTTTGATATTTCACCGAAAGCTCTTGACGGGATTTTTTTATTTGTTAATATGTAGTATACGAGTTTAGCACTCTAATTTATTGAGTGCTAAGAATAAAAAGTAATTATTAATTAATATTTAGCAAAAAGGAGAATCTATTATGGAACTTAAGCCTTTAGGTGATCGAATCGTGGTTAAGCCGCTGCAAGAAAAAGAGATTACCAAATCGGGGATAGTTTTGCCCGACACCGTTGAAAAGGAAAAAAAGGAACAGGGCGAAGTAATCAGCGTCGGCAATGGTGAAAAAATTACCAAACTTGGCCTAAAAAAGGGGGATACTGTGCTTTTTGGAAAGTATTCCGGGGAAGAAGTGACGATTGACGAAATAGAATACAAGGTCCTTAAGGACGAGGACGTTTTAGCAATAATCGAATAGTTTAAAGAAAGGAAAATATTATGGCAAAACAATTAGTTTTCAACGAAGAAGCCCGGGAGGCCTTGCGCCGAGGGGCTAATAAACTGGCCGAAGCGGTTAAAATTACGCTCGGTCCCAAAGGCCGTAACGTTGCTCTGGACAAAGGATTTGATGCACCGACGATTACCAATGACGGGGTAACTATTGCCAAGGAGATTGAGCTCAAAGACAAATTTGAAAACATGGGTGTTGAAATTATTAAAGAGGTGGCGTCAAAAACCAATGATGTCGCCGGTGACGGTACGACAACCGCCACGCTTTTGGCTCAAAGCATAATTAACGAAGGCCTCAAGAACGTTACTGCCGGCTCCGACCCCATGGCCATTAAACGCGGCATAGAAGAGTCGGTTAAAGTGGTCGTGGAGGAGCTGAAGAAAAGCGCCCGACCGGTTTCCAGCCAAGAGGAAATCGCGCAGGTGGCGTCGATTTCAGCCAATGACAAAGAAATAGGCCAGGTTATAGCCGAAGCTATGGAACACGTCGGCAAAGACGGAGTTATCACGGTTGAAGAATCGCAGTCTTTCGGTCTGTCAAAAGAATTCGTTGAAGGCATGCAGTTTGATAAAGGCTATGTCTCACCGTACATGATTACCAACACCGAACGTATGGAAGCGATATATGAAAATCCTTATATCCTGATTACCGATAAAAAAATCTCGGCTCTCAATGAAATATTACCGTTGCTGGAAAAAATGGCTCAGGCTGGAAAAAAAGAACTGGTTATAATCGCCGAGGACATAGAGGGCGAAGCTTTAGCCACTTTTGTTGTTAATAAGATACGGGGAACATTTAGCGTTTTGGCGGTCAAAGCGCCGGGTTTTGGCGATCGACGCAAAGAGATGCTTGAAGACATGGCTATTTTGACCAGTGCTAAAGTAATCTCTGAAGATATAGGTTTGAAACTCGAAAATGCTGATATTGAATCTTTAGGTCAGGCCAGAAAAGTGATTGCCACAAAAGAAAATACCACTATAATCGAGGGCAAGGGAGACGAGCAGACTATTAAAGCCAGGATTGAACAGATTAAGAAAGAAATTAAAGAATCAACCTCTGATTTCGATAAAGAAAAATTGCAGGAACGCTTGGCCAAGCTGACCGGCGGCGTTGCCGTCTTGAAGGTCGGAGCGGCCACGGAAACAGAGTTAAAAGAGAAGAAACACCGGATTGAAGACGCTTTATCAGCTACCAGAGCGGCGGTTGAAGAGGGTATAGTGGTTGGCGGCGGAGTAGCTTTTATTCGCGCCCTGCCGGCACTCGAAAAAGTGGAACTCGAAGATGACCAGCAGATTGGCCAAAAGATATTGTTGCGAGCCTTGGAAGAACCAATCCGCCAAATAGTTAAAAACGCCGGCAAAGAGCCGTCGGTCGTTGTGGAAGCGGTTAAGAAACTGAAAGGCAACAACGGATACAACGCGGCCATAGACAAATACGAGGATCTGGTTGAAAAAGGCATTGTTGATCCGATGAAAGTAACCCGTTCGGCGCTGCAGAACGCAGCTTCAGCCTCAGCCATGTTATTAACAACCGAAGCCGCGGTTACCGATATACCGGAAGAAAAAGATGACAAAGGCATGGGTATGCCCGGCGGCATGCCAGGTGGTATGCCCGGCGGCATGGATTACTAACGGTGTTGATTAGATAAAAAAGAAGCGGGTACGGCCCGCTTCTTTTTATGATACAATAAACAAATGAAACGCCGTTACCTGAATATTTTATTGATTCTCGGAATAATCGCCGGAGCAGGCGCGGTTTATTATTTTTATACCCCGCTTAACAAGAGCTTAACCCGCGGTTATGAATATTTAAGAAGCAGTTATAAAAACTATAGCTATAATGATTTTTATCTGAATTACCGGTATTCGAACGAGACCCTAAAATGTCCAGCGGCCGGCTGTGAGCTCAGCTATCGACTGCTTGATGCATATTTCAATGTCATAATGCTGAATAACGCCGGAGCTAGCGCCAGCCAATTGGGAAATCAGCTGTCGGATGCCAGATCAGTCTTGAGCGGCATTATCGAAGAATGGCGCAGCGGCGGCATCAACAATACGCTTAAGTCAGAAGGCAATGAGGCTTTTGCTCTGGATACTTATTGCATATTGGGTTTTTTGCATGAGGATGAAAAAATGTCTGAAACGGTTAAGCGTTATTTAGGCAATAGCGGCTGGCTGACTGAAAATTATTATCAGGATGATATTTGGCGAAATATAGCCGACGAAACTTGGTGCCTGCGTCTGTTGATTAAAAAAACAAATGATTATTCAAAACTGGTGCCGGTAATTCAGAGACAGATACTTGAAACGAACGCGTTGCTGGTAGATTCAGAATTGATTAATCAGCAGGCCGTCTTATATCATATGGCTATTATGATGTCTGAGGCTGAAGCGTCCGGTCTGCCCGTCAACGAGATGGCCGTTATCCTATCAGCCTATCAGAACAGGCTGATTGCCGTAACCCTTGATCAAGAACTCTGGCAGCAGCCGCTGTCTTTGGCTAATACATTGGACGCCTTACTTTCCATAAAAGCGAATGAAGATGTTATAATTCATAAGCTGGCCGATAAGCTGATTTCATTACAGCAAAAGGACGGCGCTTGGTTGCCGCAGCCCGAAGCCAAACAGGGACAGGTTTTTACCACCATGAGGGCGTTGCTGGCATTAACTAAATATAGAAAATATTTAAATGAAAATTAAAGTCAAACATCTTATTTCATTGGCAGTAATTACCGTTATATTTAGTTGTGTAATTAATCGAATAATACAGTGGGTTTTGCAAGAGAGTTTAGTCCCGATAGTTTGGTATAGGTTTAACCTGGTTGGTTTATACGGATTAGCTCTTATCATTCCTTTTATATTGATACTTTGGCTGATTGAAAGAAAAGATTGGGTGGGCTTTGGCTGGAATAAATTTTCCTGGTCCGGACTCAAATACCCTTTATTGGGGTTGGTTCTGGCTTTCCCCATTTTTCTGATTTCAAGATTGTTGGTGCCAGATTATGATAGATGGTTTATTGAAATGCAGGGCGTCAGGACCTGGAGCGGTCTCTTATTTTTTATATTGACCACATTATTTTTTGTTTTTAAAGAAGAGCTTTTCGGCCGGTTCTTTCAAGCCAGGTTAAGCCGTTATTACGGTTCAATATTCGCTATTCTGGCCACGGCTGCGCAGTTTGCCATATTCCATTATCATCCGCTTTATCGACAGTTTACTTGGCCGATAGTCATCACGACTTTTTTCGCCACTTTAGTCCTGGCGGCGGTATATGAAAGAACAAAAAGTATTTGGTACGCGCTGATTTATCATTTTTTAATAAACAGTATCAGCGCCGTTTTGATTTTTTTACACGGACAGCTCTATGGATCGTTTGAATACGCCGCTTGGATTGTCTACGGGCTGTTTTTTATAATCTTTATTGCCTCAGCTGTTCGGGCTTATCGGCCATTAGTGCGAAAAATACCTCACTTGCCTGTTCTTGATTGGGTTTTAGCAGGAATAATTTGTATTGGATTGCCGATTTTTCTTATGAATGTGTGAAAAACTAAAAATCGGACTTGCAATTTGTTTAAAAATAGTGTATAATACATACATTCTAAAAATAAATTATCAAATTAAACCAAATGAAAGACAAAAATCAACAAGAAAAAGAAACAAAGAATGATAACATCCAAATATCTCCGACCAATGAGGCAATTATTGCTGGTCAGCCGCTAAGTTTTTATCTCAATGCAATTATCAGGCCAGTTTTAGTTTCACTTGGCGTGCTCGTGATTGCTGAATTCACTGAATCAATCCTTTATCTCGATTGGATAGTTATTATTTGCGCATCCAGTTTTATCAGCCTGGCTCTGATCCGCAAAAAAGAAATAGAGGCTATTCATTCACTGGCGGCTGGAGCTTTCAGCGGTATATTAATTGGATTAATAATTTCTCTGTTCCGTTTTTTCATCCACTTCAAGGTTTATTTATTCTTCCAGATAATCACCCTGCCCATTATGTTTGCAGTTTTGAGCATGCTAATTGCCGGATTCATTTTCTGGCTGGTGAAAGATAAAACAAAAAGCACTTTTACCTTATCACGTAAACAATAATATCAAAGGAGTTTTTTATGCCCAACAACAAACCGACTCAAGATGAAAAAACATTCGGAGCCATAGCTAATCTCTGGGTGTTCAGCATCCTGATTTTAATCATGAAAAAAGACAGCGAATTCGTGAAGTTTCACGCGCGCCAGGGAATAGTCTTATTTCTAATCACGATTATCCTCGGCTGGATACCGGTTCTCGGCTGGATCCTAGTGGTGATTGCCTCGTTAATGATGCTTTACGGCGCTTATAAAGCCGCTACCGGCGAACAGTGGGAAATGCCGGTTATCGGTCCGATCGCTAAAAAAATAAACCTTTAAATAATCAAAACAGCAATTATTAATTGTTGTCCGTAAAGATTATTAATTTATTATGCGGCCGCTTGTTAAAAAAGCGGCCTCAATAAAATTATGGCCCAATTAAAGAACAAAGCTCATATTCTCTGGTTCAAGCAGTTGAGAAAAACAGACGTAAAATATGTTGGCGGAAAAAACGCTTCGCTGGGAGAAATGTATTATTATTTAAATCCCAAAGGGGTCTTGATCCCGAACGGTTTTGCCGTAACAGCCGAAGCTTACCAGCATTTTTTAAAAAAAGCCGGTATTAAAGAGGAAATCAAAGCTGTTCTTAAATCAACGAATATTCACGATATTAGAAGTTTAATGGCGGGCGGCAAAAAAATACGCGAGACTATACTGAAAGCCGAATTCCCAGAAGATTTAAAAGCTAGAATAGCAACAGCCTATCATCAGCTTGAAAAGGAATATGGCCGTAATTGTGATGTAGCTGTCAGATCATCAGCAACGGCCGAAGATCTCCCCGATGCTTCTTTCGCCGGTCAGCAGGAGACGTATTTGAATATTCGTGGTGCCGTAGCGCTCCTGATCGCATCGAAAAAATGCATAGCCTCGTTATTTACTAATCGGGCAATTTCTTATCGTGAAGACAAAGGCTTTGATCATTTCAAAGTATCTTTATCCATTGGCGTTCAGAAGATGGTGCGCTCTGATTTAGCCGCTTCGGGTGTTATGTTTACGATTGACACTGAAAGCGGATTTAAGGACGTGGTGCTTATTGATTCCTCTTACGGCTTGGGTGAGAATATTGTTCAGGGCAAAGTTACGCCCGATGAGTATTATGTTTTTAAGCCAACGCTTGCCCAGGGATACGAAGCGATTATTTCACGCCGTTTGGGTAAAAAAAACATTAAAATGATTTACAGCCGTGAGCCGAATAATCCGACTGTAGATGTCGGCGTCAAGCCCGAGGATCAGGATCGGTACGCGATAACTGACCGAGAAGTGCTTAAACTGGCTGAATGGGCGGTGATAATTGAAAAGCATTACGGTCGAGCTATGGATATTGAGTGGGCCAAAGACGGCCAGACCGGAAAATTATACATTGTTCAGGCTCGGCCGGAAACAGTCCAGTCCCAGCGCGATTATTCCGTACTGGAAGATTATCAGTTATCAAAACGGGGCAAAGTTATAGTCGAGGGATCGCCGGTCGGTTCAAAAATTGGCGTCGGCAAAGCTAATGTAATCAATGACGTCAAGGATATTCATAAATTCAAAAAAGGACAGGTGCTGGTGACCGACATGACTGACCCGGACTGGGAACCGATTATGAAGATAGCGGCAGCCATCGTTACAAATCGGGGCGGGCGGACCTGCCACGCGGCGATTGTTTCACGCGAACTGGGCATACCCTGTATAGTGGGGACTGAAAATTCTACCAAGAAAATAAGCACTGGTCGCGGAATTACTGTTTCCTGTGCTGAGGGTGAAACCGGTTATGTTTACGATGGCGTATTGAAATATATAATAAAAAAAACCAGTATTAAAAACCTCAAACGTCCCAAGACAAAGATAATGATGAATCTTGGAGACCCTGAACAGGCTTTTGACTACAGCTTTATTCCGAATGACGGCGTGGGCCTGGCGCGTGAAGAATTTATCATCAATTCATTTATCAAAGTCCACCCGCTGGCCCTGATTAAATATAATAGTCTGAAAGATGCTAAAGCAAAAAAACAAATAGCTGCCCTGACCAAAGGATATCAAAATAAAAAACAATTTTTCATAGATCAGCTGGCGTCAGGCATTGGGATAATCGGCGCCGCTTTCTATCCTAATGACGTGATCGTACGGCTGTCTGATTTCAAGACAAACGAATATGCCAACTTGATCGGCGGCCGGGAATTTGAACCAAAAGAAGGTAATCCGATGATCGGCTGGCGCGGTGCCTCGCGTTATTACGACGAAAAGTACAAAGCGGCGTTTGCTCTGGAATGCCTGGCTTTGAAAAAAGTAAGAAATAGGATGGGCTTAAAAAACGTCAAAGTTATGATCCCTTTTTGCCGGACAGTTGAAGAAGGAAAAAAGGTATTGTCTGAAATGGCTCTGAACGGATTGAAGCGAGGCCAGGATGGACTGGAGGTTTATGTAATGTGTGAAATACCGTCGAATGTAATCTTAGCCGACGAATTCTCAAAGATATTTGACGGCTTTTCAATCGGTTCAAACGATTTGACACAGCTGACGCTGGGCCTTGATCGGGATTCACAGCTGGTCAGTCATATTTATGATGAACGTAACCCGGCCGTGAAAAACTTGGTCGCACAAGTTATCTCCAAGGCCAGAAAAAATAAACGTAAAATCGGTATCTGCGGCCAGGCGCCTTCCGACTATCCTGAATTTGCCCGATTCATTGTCGAGGAAGGAATCGACAGCATGTCGCTTAATCCGGATACGGTGATTAAAACAACCATAGATATAGTCAAAACTGAAAAAAAACTTCTCCGGGTAAAAAAGAAATAATAGTATAATTTAATTAAAAAACACGCTGATAAGGCGTGTTTTTTAATTATTAATGTTGACAAATAAGCCAAAATGAGCTAAATTTGGCTTACGTTTCTTTTATTCAGCCGGCAGATGTCAGGAGGTGCATCATTGCCGTGGATCACCGCGGCTGCCTAAGCTTTCGTTTCAGCGACTCGGAAACTCCTGATCAGCGCGTAATATTGAATGCAGAAAACGATTGTGCATGCTGACGGGAATTTCTTGTCAGTCGGATTCGGTTCATGGTAGTACCGCATCTGTTAGGATCACAATGTTTTGCAAGGCGTTCTAAGTACAGGAGGAGTCAGCATGGACAGTCAGGCAACTGGAAAGTCGGGTTCTGTTCGTACCAAGAGGGAATGGCCGTCGGATCGTGTGTGGATCAGAGCCGCCGCTGGTCGTGGCAAGTACCAGGTGCTTCGTCCTGAGCAAGTGGTCGAGGCGCTATCTCTGGAAGGACTCCAGATGAAATCCCACGGCGACCGGGTGCTGCTCCAGAATCAGTTTTCCGCCACACGGGTCAATGGTCATCCTGTCAACGCCGCTAGCAATGTGCTGATGTGTGTTGGTGATAACTTCGAGGTGCCGAGCGGTCAGAGGACTATCCAGTGCCAGGTCGTCGACAAGACGAGCTAGTCACATCTGCCAGCTTTAGCTAACCCCGAGGAGGCTGAGGCCGAAGCCCCTGATGACATCCGTTTGGATGATCTGACGGGGCTTCCTTTTTTAATAAAAGTTGGTTATAGTTGGAGTAGTTTTTTAGGAGAGGTCGCATAGCGGTCGAGTGCGCCTGCTTGGAGAGCAGGTAGGCCTTCACGGGTCTCGAGGGTTCGAATCCCTCCCTCTCCGCCAATTTTCACTTTTTGCGAAATCGTAAGAGGTTGCCTCGGCGCATCGCGCCTCGGCATGATATTTTTCCGCAATTTTGAAGGCATTTTTGAAATCCAAAACCAAAGTGCGTTCGGCAATGCGGAAGTTCGAACCAATCTTTTTGAGAAAATCCCGAATCCTTTCGGGATTTTCTTGTTGAGCGCATTTTTCGGCTTGGTTGGCTTCTTTTATGAAGTTTATAGCAAGTTCGAACCGATTATTGCTCTTTCGCCCAAAAGATGAGATTTTTTCTTCTAAATCTTTTTTTGCGAGAATGAGCTTGTACTTTTTAGCGGTATATTCCGCTTGCGATAAATTGCCGTCCAGTTGTAAATCAAGTAAGCGGTCAAGTTTTGTTTCTATCTCCACAAGCCCATTTCTCGCTTTTTGGGCGAAAGAGTTTTCCGCTTGGGCAATTTTCATTTTTTCATTTTCAAAATAATTGATTGAAGCGTTCGCCCAAGCGGAAGACAAAGAAACTTTTTTGATTTCTTCCTTTATTTGAAAAGTGATGATTTCTTCGCGAACATATTTTTGCTGACAAGGATTTTTCCGTTTGGTGCAACGCAAATAATTGTGTCCTTTTTGTGTTTCGGTAGTAATGAAGCAACCACATTCTCCGCAACGGAAAAATCCTCTGTACACATAAGGTTTCAATTTTGGCGTTTTCGGCTTAGATTTTCTCATCATCACTTCTTGAACGGAATCAAAAAGTTTCTTCGTGATAATCGGTTCGTGCTTTCCGTCATACATTTCGCCGTTGTATTCAATCACACCGTAATAGATTTTATTTTTCAGCATATACTGATAATTTGAGACGGAAAGCATTTTGCCTTTCTTGCCAACCAAGCCCAAGGAATTGATAATCTTTCGGATTTGAGCGAGGGGGTATTCGCCAGTAGCATACATTTCAAAAGCCCGCTTGATATATTTCGCTTTTTCTTTGTCCACGACAATTTTCCTCTGATTTTTATCGTTCAAATATCCAAGCGGCGCCCAAGCAGGCCAAATTCCATTTCTAAGTTTCTGGCGAATACCCCTCTTTATATTTTCCGAAAGATTATCCACATAATATTTTGATTGCCCAAAAGCAATGGACAACATAAATTTTCCCTGTGGTGTCGGATCAAACCAAAAAGTTGGAAATTTTAGCGTGGTGATTTTTCCAGTATCTACGAGGTAGATTATTCGTCCACCGTCTATGGAATTACGAGCAAGGCGGTCAGGGTGCCACGCTAAAATTCCCTCGGCTTCATTTTTCTCTATGCTCGCCACCATTTCGTTAAAAATATCTCGCCCCGGCTCTTTGGCGGTTTTGCTTTCCACAAATTCACGGATGATATTCAGCCCTTCCTTTTTGGCATATTCTCGCAATTCAAACATTTGCGCCTCAATACTCAAAACCTGCCTTTCGGGTTCGTCCGTGGATTTGCGGGCATAGAGAAAAATCTTTTTGGTTTGTAAATTTATGTTGTCCATATTGTTTTGAAATTAGCTTTTGGGCAATCAAAGAAAAATACGCTCAACCTTTCGCTTTCAGCGAAAGAAAAAAGATTGGTTCTGAAAACTTCGTTTTCTCTGTGCTTTCGCACAGGAACTTCCGTATTGCCGACCGCACGCTGGCGTGCGATTTCAAAAATGCCTTCAAAATAGCGGAAAAATACCATGCCGAGGCGCTTTGCGCCGAGGCAACCTCTTACGATTTCGCAAAAAGTGAAAATTGGCGGTGTTTTTTGGACGAAGTTCGAACATTTTTTGAGCAAAACCCTCAA
>JAEAME010000229.1_pt1 | contig 70287 bp, 68 predicted proteins | sample 8958731 | NCBI WGS metagenome assembly JAEAME01 (sample SAMN16933194, study PRJNA681113) | bioreactor sludge metagenome | isolation source: anerobic bioreactor sludge (Control) | place: India:Bengaluru | collected 2018-10-24
CCGGCAGCTGAGGTCCGGGGCACATGGGGCACATCTCCCTCTTTTTTCAAAGATATCTTCACAGAAAAAAAGATAAAAAAAGTCCTGGAAACAGGGTTGAATGTGCCCCATGTGCCCCTGGAAAACAGTCTCCATCTTCGGGTTTACCGGTTTACCCGTTTAAAGAAACGTTGTGCAGAAGTGACGATGATCTGGGCAAACACGAACGTCTTCTGTCCTCTCCATCCATGTACACAGATCCACCGTCACCCCCGTCAACCTGCACCTGTCGTCCAAGGCTCGGTCTCATCCAAAACACCTCCTTCACGGGAGACCGCTTTCTTCATTCTCCGGAAATTGTGCAAGAATCGTCATAAGATCTTGTTTCAGGGGAGGGATATCGATCAGGACAACCGCCCAGATCTCATCAGTATTGACCGCAAAATAGTGATGAACGAGGATATTGCGGAATCCGATGATCTTGCCCCAGGGGATCTGGTGATAGTTCCGTTGCGATTCCTCTGAGACGCCACGAGCAGCTTCCCCAAGGATTTGGAGATGATAGACCACCCATATCTGGACAAGCTCGTCGTTCTCGAAGACCTGTCTTCCTCCTGAAATGTATTTCTCAATCTTTCCTATGGCTTCTGCCATATCCTTGAGGCGGAGCCGATCGTCTCTCATAACGGGACCGCTTCGGAGACGACCCGCGTACGGATCTGTTCGCGGAGCAGATGTACCGTGCAGACATCGACCGGCCTGCCCAGCAGTTTTTCAAGATCATAGGCAAGCCCGCCAAGATCAAACAACGTTCTGCCTGGCTCCAGCTCAACAAGAAAATCGATATCACTTTTTTCATCAGCAGTGTGGCGGGCAACCGATCCAAAAATCCGGATATGGGATGCACCGTACTTTTGTGCAAGACGGTTAATTTCATCTCTTTTTGCCTGGATGAGCTGATAAATATCCGGTTCCGCCATGTATCCTGAACAGATAGTGGGAATACAGTTATTAAAAGGATTCCTCCCAGAGAGAGCTGAAAAGACCCTCACCGGATTTCAAGACGTATAATCGTTCTCTGTGAACAGCGGGGGAGTCTCACCGGAAGGCAGGGGACAAGAAGGGACGGGAACGCGGAATTGGTTTTCAGAGGGGTACTTGCCCCACCGATGCTGATTGAGAGGGGTTTTGCCATCTCCCGAACATAAAAACTGTGACGGAGTGTCGCACCACAAATACCAGTACTTCAAAGTATTGACGCAGAGGTATGTTCAAATAATTGAACATATGTTCATTTCTACGAACAATATAGGTTCAATGTTATAGAGGGAAGATCTCTCATTTTTCTCTTATCATGTGAGCGGCACTCACACTACCTCATGAGATCGTTGGACGTCCTGATAGTTCCCCGGCCATGAAAATTGCACCAGGCAGAACCACTCATCTCCGCCGTTCAAAAATCCGGACCCGTTCCCATTCCCGTTCCGCCGAATAAAGATGCAGCACGTCCCGACTGAAAAACGGCTGAAAAGCTAAGATCAATCCCGTCCAATAGATGATTGCCTCTGGAAGAGAACCCAGGGGCAGGAAAGAAAGAACATGGCTGACTTTATCCAGACCAGCATAACCAAGACCGCTGTCAGGGAACTGGCAGCACCGATCGCCAATGTGACTGCGTTTGCCACCATCGTTGACGGCGTGATCACGAACAACCCGTGGAACTGCACCGCCTACACCTACGGCGATGTCCCCCAGGACCCGGTAGCGAAGTCCCGCGAGGCCTACACCGCCTACATCCTCTTTGAGGACATCGAAGCAAACACCGTCGGCTCGATGACCGCCCGGTCCGTGACCGTGGCCGGCTTCAACGCCACCATCACCGAGATCCTGGCCGATACCGAGCTTGCCACCGCCATGGGAGGTGATGCCGTCCGCGATGCGGACTCCGAGAACTACTCGTGCACCCTCAAGTGTCACGACGCCAATGGTGAGGTGTACTATGTCACCATCGCCCGCGACCAGGTACGGATCTCCTCCTACTCGGACGATGCCATCCGGACCAGGGTGGAGACCTGGGCGGACACCGTTCCGGCCCTGGCGTGAACGTCATGGAGAATGAGGTGCTGATCACCGGGATGTTTCTCGGTGCAGGACTGCTCGCCTACGTGGTGATCCCCGGCCTCCTGGTCATGTGGGACCGGGTGCTCGACCACATGGGCGAGGAACCGCTGCAGGGGAAGTGAACCCTTCCCCCGGCGGATTTTTTTTAGAATCGGAAAATGTAGGATAAGTCCCCCGGGTGCCCCTTTTGGAGATAATTAACAGGGTTTGGGGACATTGACGGTATATTTCAGGATCTTTTTACCTAAGAAAAAATATTGAAAAAAAACTCTGGAAAATCGATGACAATTTAACAGATGCTCAAAAATTAAAAAGATCCTTAGCTCGGGGATCACTGCCTTCCCGAACCCTTGATCCCCACATCCTCGTAGGAATCTGACGTGAACGAGATGAGATCTGAACCCTTCGGTTACGGTTTGATTGCTGCCTTCACCTTGGCCAGGATGTCCGGTGGCATGGGGTCCATCTTATGGACGGTTTTTGCGTGCTCGACGATTTTTTTCATCAGTTCTGCTTCGGTGGGAGCAGAGGCCTCGAATGGACAGTTCTTGGCAATGCATTTAAATGATGGCATTTTTTTAGCACCAGCTGGGACATTATCCTGTGCCTATTTATACCTTTTTTCTTCAATACCTTGATGATTGATTCAATCTTCGCATATCAAGAGGAGAGTTATGCCATATTATACTGAAAGCGAATCGCAGCAGTTGAGAGAGAAGTTTGAGGAGATTGTGGTGCCATGGCCGGAGGTAACAAAGAAAACGATGTTTGGCTCTCCTACCTACTCGGCCCGGGGGACGATCTTTGCGATGCTGGTGAATGGCGGAATTATCCTGTCACAACTCGACGATGAGGAGAAAGAAGCCCTCCTTTCAGGTAGTGATGCAGAGTATTTCGTCGCTCACGGCAGGGTGATAAAAAAGTGGGTGCTCATCAGGATCCAGGATAGTGCAGATATCGAGCGGTTCATCCCCTTCATCGAAGCGAGTTACAACAGGGCAATGAAATAAGTGTAGAGGCAGTAATCCCCGCGTTCATTCAATGTACCATTTATCACAATAGTGAGATCCCTTTATTGTCTTGCTTCATCCAATCCCAATTCATGCGAATCAAACTCCTCCTCCTCCTCACCATCCTCACCGTCCCGCTCCTCCTCGCCGGGTGCACCTCACCGACACCTCCCCCTGCAGAACCAGGCACCCCTACGCTGGTCCTCACGTCCGATGCATTCCCTGCAAACGGAACCATCCCGATCCGGTATACCTGTGACGGCGAGGAACTGTCACCCCCTCTCTCATGGAGTAATGTCCCGGAAGGCACCCGGAGTTTTGCGCTGATTCTTGACGATCCCGATGCTCCGATCGGGACCTACACCCACTGGGTTCTTTACAATATTCCCGGCGAGATGAGAGAGCTTCCTGCAGGTATCCCTCCGGGACGAGAAGTGCCGGGTGGGGAGCTGCAGGGGGTAAATAGTGCCCGGAAAGCGGCATATGCCGGCCCCTGCCCGCCCTTCGGCGGTACCCATCGCTATATTCTGACCATGTGGGCACTGGATGATTCTGTGGATTCTTCCGGGACGGTGGATGCCGCCACGCTCCGAAAGGCCATGGAGAACCACGTCCTCGCAACCGGGCAGCTGACAGGGACGTATGGGAGGGTCTGATAATAGGATGGGTAATCCGTTCGGTACCGCCCGATCCGGGATACCCTGCAGAATCAAATTTATTTGGTTCGTTAAAAATCCCCCTTTCCCTTTTTGATCTCCTTTGCGAATTTCGTGATCTCTTTCCACCGCTTTCGTTCAGACCGTACCAGCCCTATCTCGGCTTTCTCGTGCTCGAAGGTAAGTTCCCGCACGAGGCGGTGATAATTTTCCAATCGTGATAAAGAAAGTGTCCCGTTCCTCACTGCCTCCAGCACGGCACAGCCCGGCTCCTGCTCGTGCTGGCAGTCCGAGAACCGGCATCTGGTTGCAAGTTTTAACATATCCGGAAATGTTTCGGCAATGCCGGCTGATGCCGTGCCAATGCCAACCTCCCGGAGCCCGGGATTATCGATCATGAGTGCCCCGCTCTTCATAACGAAGAGCTGCCGTACGGTTGTTGTATGCCGGCCTTTCCCGTCATAGTCGCGGATAATGGAGGTTTCCTGGACAGGTCGGTCGAGCAGCCTGTTGATCAACGTGGACTTGCCGACACCGGATGAACCGATGAGTACGATCGTTGTGCCGAAGGTAAGGAACGGTTCGAGCCGGGAGATCCCATAACCACTGATGGCACTCACGGGGATAACCGGAATACCGGATGCGACCGGGATAATTTCATCAGTGAGCACTGCAGGGTCATCCGCAAGATCGGATTTATTAATCACGATTACCGGTTTTGCACCAGACGCATGGGCGATGGTAAGGTACCGTTCGATCCTCCGTGCGTTGAGATCATGGCCGGCTGCCGTGACAATAAATACAATATCGATGTTGGCTGCAATGACCTGCTCTGTGCCTTCTTTTCCGGAAGCTCCCCGTGTGAATACAGATTTCTGCGGCAGGATATCAACGATCGTGGAGGAGCCAGCTTCCGGCTGGTGGAGCAGCACGATAAAATCGCCCACTGCGGGAAATCGGCCGACCTTTCGCAGGGCTCCGGAGATCCCGGCCGTTACAGATCCCCCATCGATAAAAACATCCCAGACGGTTTTTTGCCGGCAGACCACGCGACCAGGTACATAGGGTCCGGTATATTTTAGAAATGCCTGCGTATGTTCTTCTGTCCACCCAAGCTGTTTCAGGGTATAGGAATGCGCCTCTCCGCATCCGGAATCGGATTTGTTCATTTCAGAAACCTGAACGTAGTGCAGAAAAGGTGGCACGCAAGGTGCCAAGTGGTTTGTGGTCGTGAATGCCTATTACTTAAAATAAAAAAAGTATGTGAAGAGATTTTTCAAGACTGGGAGTGGTCCTGTCATGACCTTTCAATTCACAATAATGTCATGATAGGGAAGATTGTTATCGGTCGAAACAATTGTCCTCAAACGACATTTCCAACAGAATACCTTCAATGAGATCATTCAGAAGGTCTAATGTAAATTGTGCCCACTGCATCCATCCCACTCATTGCCTCCTCCAAGCCGTCCCACCAGGGCTAGGAGCGAAAGGGGTAGCAGTGCGCCCTGGAAGCGACGAGAGGCCTGAGAATTGGGTGGCCACAGCAGCCCAAGCAGCGCCGGTAAACGAATGCATCAGCACGAGGTCGAGCGCTGCGAGTCACTGAGCGTCAGTGGCTATACAAAACACAGCGACAAGCACGATGCGAAGCATGGTGTGAGGAGCGAGGGGGAGCAGGCGATGCGAAGTGAACGAAGCGAGCGAGCATGGCTGTCATCAGGACCAGGAGCGATCTGAAAAACAGGCACACGATGAGAGTGGAGGGAGGAGAGAGCACCGGACGAATGGAGGAGCAGAACGACAACCGGAGCGAGCATGGTGTGACGTCAAAAAAATAGTGAAAACATCACGGTTTCCCGGTATGAACGGCGGATCCAATAAGCAAGACTATCTAGACTGAATCTACATCCTCCTCGGCATCGTCCGCTTGTGCAAAAACATCGTGCCTGCAGTGAATACAACAGTGAACATGCCAAGCGCCGCGATATCCCCGGGAACAGGGAAATAATTCGTCCCGGTGAAGGAGTACCGCACAAGGTCAGTAAAGTAGGTCAGGGGAGAGCAGACTGCGAGTGCCATTCCCCAGGGAGGCATCTGTTCGAGAGGAATGAAGATGCCCGAGATGAAGACCAGCGGGAACTTGATTAATGACGAGAGCATCATGATGTTCGATGGGGTGTTGGTGGGGGGGACTGCAAGCAGCATCCCGATTGCAGAGAAGCAGCATGCGGCGAGCAGGATACCGGCACCCAGCGTGACCGCGTGCAGGAGCGAGAGGCCGAGTACTAGCCCGATGATAACGGTGATGAGCGTGATCCCGATGCCAAAGAGGGTGGAGGCAATCATGTCACCGAAGACAATAGCCTCGACCGTGATCGGGCACGATGCGAGCCGCTCAAGGGTCTTTGCCTGCCCCTCCCAGGGAAAGATAGCGGGGGATACTGCCGTGGCTGTGAAAAAGAGCGCCATCCCGACCAGTCCCGATACCAGCAATGCAAGCGGGAGCTGCCGGCTCCCCATCAGGAACGCGAGGAACAGGAAGACCGGCATGAATATCCCGAAGATGAGCACCGGACCCTTGATGTAATAGATACAAATGTCTTTCTTGGCAATCGCCCATGCTCTCCGGACCTGTTCAGGGAATCCTGCCGGGTTCATGGCGATGCCTCCCGGGTCAGCCGGAGAAATGCATCGTCAAGCGAGGGTGCGAGGGTATTAAGGGTGACGATCGCTGCACCCTGTTCCCGGCTGAACTGAACGAGAAGCCTGATGACCGCATCATGGTTCTCGGTGGTGATCTGCCACTTGTCCCCGGTTCGGTCTGCACTCACCACTCCGGGAAGCCGGGCAAGTGCATCTGCCGGGATCTCCCGGTCGAAACTCACCTCAATCCGGTGGAGACGGTCAATTGCCGCCTTCAGTTTTTCCGGGGCGTCAAGTGCAACTATCTTCCCACTCCTGATGATTCCGACCCGATTGCAAAGCCGGTTTGCCTCCTCCATGTTGTGGGTGGTCAGGAAGATAGTCGTCCCCGCCCGGTTCAGGTCCCGGAGTAGGGAGAGGATCATCTGGGTACTCTGGACATCGAGACCACTCGTGGGCTCATCCAGGAAGAGGAGCCGGGGCTCGTGGAGGAGGGCCATCGCAAGGATGAGCCGCTGCTTCATCCCCTTCGAATAGGCCTGGACCTTCTGGTCCTTCCGCTCAAAAAGGCCCAGCACCGTGAGAAGTTCGGAAGCCCGTTCCGATACACGGACTGGGGAAATCCCATACAGTTCCCCCATCAGCATCAGGTTCTGCCAGGCGGTAAGGTCGGTATAGGCATTCGAGGTCTCGGGCACGACGCCGAATCCCTGTTTGGCCAGTACCGGTTCGCGCTGTATATCATGGCCGAGAATCATTGCAGAACCGGAATCAGGAGGAATAACCCCTGTCAGCATCCTGGTGGTGGTGGTCTTTCCGGCACCGTTCGGGCCAAGGAAGCCGAAGATCTCCCCTTCCTTCACCAAGAACGAGACATGGTCGACAGCCACCGTAGAGCCGAAAACCTTGGTCAGATCAGCGACCACAATTGCGTCAGGCATCCGGATATCCCCTCAGACATCATCCCGGATGCCAAGGAGCACCATCCGCTGGTCGCATCGGATCCCCCGGTTCTCATCCTTTCGCACCGAAACAAGGTGCAGGGGTTTCACGGGATGCCTGGCACTCCCGGCAGTGATGATCCCCTCCCCTTGGAGAACAACAAATACCACGGCATATGGTTCCGGATGGGGAGGGATCTCCTGACCGGTCTCAAGGCAGACGAGGACGATGTTCGATCCGCTCATTTTGATGAGATCTTTTTTCACAGGGGTATCCGGTGAGCACTCAGCTACGTTTAGGAGATCCACACTGCTGGCTGTCATGGTCCCGCAATTCTTATTCGTCTCTGGCTTTTTCAGACTCATACCGTTTCACCTCCTTCTCCATGAACACCTTTGCACGGGGGGTGATCTGGTAAATGATATACTGCCCTTGTTGCTCCCCTTCGATCATCCCGGCCTTCTTCAGGATATTCAGATGGTACGACAATTTGGAGTCGGCCATCCTGACGACTGCTTTGATCACGCAGACGCAGAGCGGCTGGACCATGAGAAGGGAGAGGATCTTCAAACGGACCGGATCGGCACAGGCCTTGTACCACCCCTGCATCTGTTCAAACATTTGGTCGGAAGGGATCTGGTCGACAAGTCCCTCCACTCCGCCACAGGAACAGAGCGAGTCGGCAATCTCCTGGGGAATGGAGAGGTCATCGACATCCTTTCGAGCCATTCGGGAGCGTGATACCTGCCTGGACATTTCAAATTACTATAAATTACTCTAATCTCATAAACTGTTCATCCGCACCTGGTTGTCCGGTCGTTCCTTCTGAATGATTCCTATCAGAAGTTTTATGTCTCACAATATTTCAATTATAGTTGAAATATTTTATCGAGAAGGATATGAATGCATCTCCACCATCCCCTGTTCCTCGAACCTGCTGAAGGAGGTGAACAACCATGACCGATGCCATCACCGGAGCACTGCTCTCCGGGCTGAACGCAGTCATCGAGTATCTTGCTGCCCACGTCATCACCTGCCTCGTCCCTGCCTTCTTTATCGCAGGTGCGATCGCGGTCTTCATCAAGAAAGAGGCGATCCTGAAGTACTTCAGCCCTGATGCCAAAAAGTCCGTCAGTTACGGGGTTGCATCTGTCTCCGGAGTCGTCCTTGCCGTCTGCTCCTGCACCATCCTGCCGATGTTTGCCGGCATCCTGAAGAAAGGGAGCGGGATCGGTCCTGCCACCACCTTCCTCTATGCAGGGCCTGCCATCAACATCCTCGCCATCATCTATACTGCCAGCGTTCTTGGATGGGACATCGGGTTTGCCCGGGCATTTTTCGCCATCACCATGTCGATTGCCATCGGCCTCCTCATGGCCACCATCTTCCAGTCTTACGATGAGGCCGTGACCGCAGCGGGCAAGGGGTTTGTGGCCGGCAGCGAAGAATCCACCCGGCCGAAATGGGTGGTACCTCTCTTCTTTGTCTTCCTTGTGCTCATCCTGGTGATCGGAGCTTCCGGGCTCATTCCATTCTCTGTCCGTCTCTCGATCGTGTATGTCCTGACCCTGGGAGTCGCCCTGCTGCTCATCTACTACTTCGAGCGCGACGAAGTAACCGAGTGGGGATACGAGATCTGGGACCTCACCAAGAAGATCTTCCCGATCCTCATTGCCGGGACATTCATAGTGGGCATCATTGCCTTCTTCCTCCCGCCAGAGACCTTCAAACCGTTCTTCGGTGACAACTCGCTCGGGGCCTGCCTCCTGGCATCAGTGGTCGGCGCCCTCCTCTATATGCCCACGCTCCTCGAGGTCCCCATCATCGGTGGCACGTTCGGATACACCTCGGGGGTCATGGCTGGCGGTCCGGCCCTATCCCTCCTCCTCGCAGGGCCCGCGGTCAGTCTCCCAAGTCTGCTCGTCTTGTACCGCATCATGGGAGGAAAAAAGACGCTGGTGTTTGCTCTCCTGGTGGTTGGCTTCTCGACCTTCGCCGGGTTCGTGTTCGGCAACTACTTCCCGTACCTCGGGATCCCGGGATGTGGCACCAGTGGATGAGAAGCCCTGCGGCGAGGTGGAAGCTCTCCGTCGTATCCGGCAGGTCGATGTTGGGGGCATCGTGGTCGGGATCAGCATGCTCGACCATATCCTCACCGAAGTGAGGGGGATGGAACTTCCGGACGAAAAGGAAATCGGGAGAGAACTTCTGAAGAGATTGAAGATCTACAATTATATCCCTGCATCAGCAGAAGAGAAATACCGGATCGCGCTTTTAGAGGAATATCTGAAGTGCAAGGGTGGAGGAACCATATGAAGATAGAAGTGCTCGGCACCGGCTGCATGAAATGCAAGCGGCTGTTCAAGAACGTTGAGATTGCCGTAAAAGAACTCGGCATCACTGCAGAGATTGTGAAGGTCGACGACATCAGCGAGATCATCACCCGCGGAGTCATGCTCACACCAGCCCTTGCGGTCGATGGGGAGATGAAAGTCTCAGGCCGGGTCGCAGATATAAAAGAACTCAAGGAGATCCTGAAGGGATAAGCCATGGCGTCAAGACCAGAGTGTGCATGCGGTGACACCTCGGCACTCGCTGGTGGGAAGAGACGGATCATCTTTCCCTGTGCAGGGACGGCGAACGTCGGTCTTATCTCCAACGCGGCTGCCCTCCATCTCGGGGAAGAAGGGTATGGCGTGGCGACATGCATCGCACTCCTGGGATCCGGGGATCCGGGTCTGAAAAAGCGTATTGCTGAGGCCGATGAGGTGGTGCTCATCGATGGCTGCCCCATGACATGCGGGGCGAAGATAGCCAATGCCCAGGGAGTGACCCCGGCCCAGCATATCGTGATCACCGGTCTCGGAATCGACAAGTTGTACGAGAAGAACTTCACCGAAGACGAGGTGGAACTCGTCGTCTCTGCTGCCTGGGAAGGAAGGGGAAGACCCGGGGAGACCCATGCCCGGTGAGTCCTGCGTCACGAAGGAACCAAAAGGCCTCGGCTGGTTCGAACGGTACCTGACGGTATGGGTCCTCCTCTGCATCGGGATCGGCATCCTGCTTGGGAAATACGCCCCGGAGCTTGCCCGCTATCTCGATTCCCTTGCCATCTACTCGGGCGAAGCCCCGATCATCTCCATCCCCATCGCCATCGCCCTCTTCTTCATGATGTACCCCATCATGGTGAAGATCGACTTTGCGGAAGTCCTGAAGGCTGGGAAGAACATCAAGCCAGTCGCCCTCACCCTGTTTGTCAACTGGGCCATCAAGCCCTTCACCATGTATGCCATCGCCCTCTTCTTCCTCGGCTATGTCTTCATCGGGTTCATCGGGCCGGAGGCAGTTGACCTCGTAAAGATGCCCTTCGGCCTGGACCTCCCGGTTGGAGCGCCCTACGGGGACGGGACCGTGGTCATGGTGGATGGCATCAAGATGTTGGAAATCCCGCTCTGGCGGAGCTACCTAGCCGGGTGCATCCTTCTTGGGATCGCTCCGTGCACCGCCATGGTCCTGGTATGGGGATACCTGGCGAAGGGCAACGACGGGCACACCCTCGTGATGGTAGCCATCAACTCGCTCACCATGCTCCTCTTGTACGGACCGCTCGGGGGCTTCCTGCTCGGGATCGGCCAGCTCCCGGTCCCCTGGCAGGCGCTTGCCCTCTCGATAGCGGTCTATGTAGCTCTCCCGCTTGTAGCCGGGTATATTTCGAGAAGACTGATCATTAGGGCGAAGGGCGAGGAGTGGTTCAACCGGAAGTTCGTCCACTACCTGACCCCGGTCACCATCATCGCCTTACTTTCGACACTGGTCCTCCTCTTCACCTTCAAAGGGGAGGTAATCCTCTCCCAGCCGCTGACGATCGTCTGGATCGCAATCCCCCTCTTCCTCCAGACGATGCTCATCTTCACGATCGGGTATTTCCTCGCGAAGAAAATCCACCTCACCTATGAGGATGCCGCACCCTCGGCGATGATCGGGGCCTCGAACCACTTCGAGGTCGCCATCGCCACGGCCACGATCCTCTTCGGGATAGCTTCAGGGGCAGCCCTTGCGACCGTGGTGGGAGTCCTGATCGAAGTCCCGACCATGCTCCTCCTGGTAAAAATCTGTCTCCGGACACAAGGATGGTTCAGATGAAACGCAATCTTATCATTGAATGGAAACACATCGGCACCACCGTCACCGGCACCTGCGAACGCTGCAGCCTGACCGTCGGGGCCATAATGGACGTGCTCGAAGACCTCCAGCCCTATTTCAGACAGAAGAATATTACCGCCCGATTCAGGGAAACAATACTCCCCGACTCACAGATTGAAGAGTCAAACCAGGTCCTGATCAACGGTGTTCCCCTGGAGGAGTACCTGTCGGATGCCCGGGTGGTACAGACCCCCTGCTGCTCCTGTGCCTGCATCACGGGGCAGGATGAAGCAGAGTGCCGTGCGATCGATATCGGTGAGGAACGCTACGAGGCAATCCCCCCCGATCTGCTGAAGCGGGTGATTATCGGGGTCGTTGAATCGTGGGAGACCCCATGCAGTTGTGGCTGCGATTGCGGCCCGGATATGAAATGCGAGTGAACCCGTCATGAACGAATCAATCGGATGTATCGGGGGAGGGCGGGTAATCCGCATCCTCCTGCACGGATGGAGGGAGGCGGGCCTTCTCCCGGAGAACATCATTGTCAGCGACCCCAGCAGAGGGGCACTTGACCAGATAACCGCAGAATTTCCAGGGGTGACCGTACTACAGGACCAGAACGCCCTTGCAGCCGGCCAGGACCTTGTCATCATCGCAGTCCATCCCCCGGACGCAGGGAAGGTGCTCGGTGTGATTGCCCCGGCACTCAAACCCGATGCCATCGTCATCTCGCTCATGCCCAAGCTGACCATCGCCCAGATCTCCGGGATGCTCGGGGGATTCGACCGGATCGTCAGGATGATCCCGAATGCCCCGTCCATGGTACTGAGCGGATATACCCCGGTTACCTTCTCGGGGGAGATCACAACAGGGGACCTTGCGATGGTGGGAACCCTCCTGGAATCCCTCGGCCGGTACATCGACGTCCCCGAGCAGGACCTGGAGGCCTACGCGGTGATCTCCGCAATGGGGCCGACCTGCCTCTGGTTCCAGCTCTATGAACTCGAGCAGATCGCGGTCTCGTTCGGGCTCTCCCCGGAACGGGCTGCCGATGCAGTCCGGAAGATGGCCGAGGGGACCGTGCAGACTATGATGTGGTCCCATCTCACCCCCGAGCAGGTCATGGACCTCGTCCCGGTTCGGCCTCTCGGTGAGGATGAACCGGCGATCAGGGAGATGTACCGGAGACGCCTCCCCGCTCTCTACCAGAAACTGAAGGGCTGAACCACTGTGGCTGAGCCAGACTTCGTCAGGGGATCCAGCCTGGACCTGGATGACCGGCCGGTCCTCCTCCTGACCTGCTCCGGGATCTCGCATACCGGGCAGCTCACCACGATGGCAGGGAACTCGCTCCGATGCCGTCATCCCGTCCTTGTTTCCCGTCATGTGAGGCTCACTTCCCTCACGCGGTCCCTGGAGAAGGAATTGACCGGGGACGAATGCCTCATCGCAGTGGACGGCTGCGAGGAATGCTGTGCAAAGAAGAGGATGGACCTGATCGGGAAGATCCCGGATGCCTATCTCATCGCGACGAGAGAAGGGATCACCAAGCGAGGGATGGAAGAGCCGCGCTACGATGAGATCGAATGTCTCTGCCAGGCAGTCGTCCGGACGATCAGGAAGAGTGGAGGTAAGAATGATGAATGAGATTATGAAGCGACGAATTGTAGTCCTGGGAATACTCCTGCTGCTCGTAACGCTGGCAGCCCTTGGAGCAGGATGCACCGCTCCGGCCGCGACGAACGAAAGCCAGATAATGACAACCCCCGGGGCTGTCCAGAAAGTGGAAGTCTACCACTTCCACCGGACCCAGCAATGCTACTCCTGCCGAACCGTCGGGGCGTATGCCGAGGATACCGTGAAGACCTACTTCGCCCCGGAACTGGAATCCGGGAGGGTGGTATTCGGCCACATCAATATCGAAGAACCGGAGAACAAGGCGCTGGTGGACCAGTATGGGCCGACAGGATCCTCGCTCTGGATCGGTGTCTACGACAAGGACGGGTTCCATAAAGAGGAGAATGTCAATGTCTGGTACAAGATCGGGGACAAGGAGGCGTATCTGGCCTACCTCAAAGGTGTGATCGAGAAGCGAATGGCAGGTGACTTCTCCTGATCGATTTCATGGGCAGCATGGAGGCGCTGGGGACCAGTGGCATCCCCCTGGTCGCGGCGTTCTTCATCGGACTGGTGATGACCTTCTCCCCCTGCCCTCTCGCCACAAACATCACGGCCATTGCGTTCATCTCAAAGAAGATTGGGGACAGCAGACACACGCTCCTCGTAGGGACCCTCTATGCCCTGGGACGGATGGTTGCCTATATCGGCCTCACCGCCCTGATCGTCTATGCAGGACTGAATATCCAGTCTATCTCTCTCTTCCTCCAGGAATACGGGGAGAAACTGATCGGGCCCTTCCTTGTCATCATGGGGATCCTGATGCTGGAGATTGTGGACATCCCCTCCATCGGAGGCCAGGGATGGCTGCAGAAGATCGAGCTCTATCTTGGGGAAAAGGGATACCTTGGGGGCTTTCTTCTCGGGGTCATCTTCGCCCTTGCCCTCTGCCCGTTCGCCGCGGTCCTGTTCTTCGGGATGCTCATCCCGATTGCATTGAAGACAGGGGATGCGATCTTCGTCCCGGCGGTCTTTGGCATCGCGACCGCCCTTCCGGTCATCATCATCTCACTCGTGCTCGTCTCGGGGGTGAACCGGGTTTCTGGGATGATGACTGCGGTACAGAAGAACGAGAAGTGGATCAAGTGGGCAGTCGCTGCCGTGTTCATCATTGTGGGAGTGTACTATATTGTCATCGTATACGGCCCGATGGTTGGGATAGGAATATGAAGGACGATTGATCGGGTCGCTTACGCACCTTGTGCGAGGATATGCCCGATCAGCCGCTTCTCCGCTTTATGGATGTGCTCAAGCAGGGTAGTCTTGTGCATTCCCATCTTCTCCGCAAGTTCTCCGGCAATGCCAGGCGTGTCAGCAGGGGCCCCCTCCCTTGATCCCCCCGAGGCTTGATGGGATACCTGGTGGGGTGAGTCATTCTGCCTCGGGGGTCGTACCCGTCCGGACATCCGCATCGATGGTCGGATCGTTACCGGACGGTACGCGGTAACATCCCTCACTCCTTGCCCAGGTATACCGCATCCTCCACATCACGGAAGTGCGGGTCCCCGGTCACGACCTGGTGGCCACCTGCCCGGGCAGTAGCAAGGACGATCGCATCGGCGATTCCCTCCACTTCGCGGTTCTTCAGGTGTCCTGCAAAGATGGCAAGTTGCTCATCTAACGGAAGGACCGTACTTCGTGTACGGATATCGTCCAGGCAGTGGAGGAGGGTAGCCGGATCGATCCCTTGGATTGTAAAATACCTTGCCGTTTCTGCAAAGGTGATTGTCGAGCTGAAGAGAGGACCCTGCTCCTCGACCCAGGGTCTCACGGCCATATTTCCCCGCCAGTATTCCACCCAGACCCAGGTATCAAGGACGAATCCGATGAGAATCCTCCTCCTCGTCCCGGACAAACGGTCCTGCACCGGAGAGAAGCCCGAATGTTGAAGGGCGGAGCCTTCTCCTCTCATCGAGCAGGAACCGGATGGCATCATCGTAGGTCTTCCCTCCGGATTCTCGTTTTATCCTGTCAAGGTCTCTCTTGGTATCCTTGGAAATCTGGATGGTGGTCCTGTCCGAAAACTCCATTCGCCCGGGAGTCGGGAGAAGACCCGTCCGGCTGGTGGAACCATCTCCTGGCTGCTGCTGGGTGTTTCCTGACCTCTTCACTTTGTTGGGAGGAGGAGCCTTTTCCGTTCCCTTTTGCATGCTATAGTCTATAGCGCTATAGAATATAAATAGAAGTGTGTCATAGCGGGTCCACGTCTGTACTATTGAAACCAAGGGCACGTTGTTCTGAAGAATCGATGCCTATCATTGCATCGGTCTGAATCATGGTGCCAGATTCGCCGTGTCCGGGAAAGCAGGGAGCATGCTCCGAGAATCATCATCTCACCAGTCCCCTGCAGACCGCGGTCGTTATCAGGATACCTCTCGCTGAGACCGGCAGCAGGACTCTTCACAATCACCTTTATGCCATCTATCGAAGAGATAACAGCATGAATACCCTCATCATTTACAAATCTTACAGCAAGATGAATACCGAGAAGGTCGCGAAAGCGATGGCCGAAGCCGTGAACGCGACCCTCAAGAAAGTGGAAGAGGCAAAGCCGGAAGATCTCACGGGATACGACCTGATCGGTATCGGTTCCGGTATCTACGCCGGCAAATACCACAAGGACCTGTATAAGCTCCTCGAGAAAATCCCCCGGCTGGAGAAGGACATGTTCGTCTTCTCGACGGCAGGGAGCCCTGATGAAAAGTATGAAAAGCCCATGAAAGAGCTGCTGGCGGGGAAAGGAGCCCGGGTCGTAGGAGAATTCCGGTGCCCCGGTGCAGCCGGCCTGCTGGGATTGACGTGGGCGAACAAGGGACACCCCGATGAGCAGGACCTGGGTAGAGCCCGGACGTTTGCAAAAGGGCTCATAAAAGGGTGAAAAGCCTGATGCGGATGCCCCATGGTTGGGGTGTCCTCCCCCAGACGTTTTTCATGAATTTTTAGCGGTGAAAGCCAGAAATACATGATTATCCTGCCCCGGTATCAGAATCATTTCTTTGGGAATATCTCTGCACCTTTAGACATCCCGCCGGTATATTTCTCCAGGTACTTGGCACAAAGGTCGAATGCCCCGGAAACCAGTTCCCGCCCGATCCCAGGCACCCCGCAGGTGATGATCCGGATATTCCGTGTTTCCGCGGTCACCTTGGTCGTATCGGAATCACGGTACGGGTAGATCGCGACGATCTGTTTTTCGTCGGTCATGATGACCTGGTTCTTCTGAAGCACTACCTGCTTCTCCATTCCGATACCAAGGAAAGATTCCCCGTTATTGGCGAACCGGAGCGTCAGATCCCCTGTCAGGGCATCAGAATCGAATGCTGCGATTGGCACCCCGGAGCGGGCAGATGCCAGGTTGTAGGAGTCAACGGCAGTATTGATCCTCGGGAGTTTCCCACCTGAAAGGATCCTTCTTACCAGGGCTTCGGATGCCGGCCTGGTCTTGGTCGGGTCTACCCCGACACTCCAGAAAAAGTCCCTGTACGCTCTGAATACTGGATCGTCCTTCACCTGCTCCAGGGTATAGCGGGATTTTACCTCCTGGATGGTCTCCCGTTTTAGTGTTTCCAGCCCGGCACTCTCATGGGCAATCTGCACAGACCGGATATTCCCTTCGGCCACACCGATCCCCGGGAATGCATCCAGAACTTCCTGGCTGAACTTCATGGTATCCTTGAGTAGGGATTGAATCACCCTCACGTTAAAGGAATGGTGCCGGAGGAATCATATACCAAAGCTCGCTATTTTCTTTTCGTGAAGGGAATATGGTTGAACAACCTGGGGCTATTATCCGTCTTTCGAAAGAACAGATCGGACCGGCAAGCGAAATGCTCGTTGAAGCATTCTTCAACGATGCCAAACTGACGTATGTCCTCCCTGACAACACTACCAGGAGAGAGGAGGGAAGGAACATCTTCGAATTCCACCTCCGTTACGGCCTGAACTATGGCCGGGTGTATGCCACATCCCCCACCCTTGAGGGAGTTGCCGTCTGGCTTCCCTCGAACCGGTCGGAGGTGACGTTCTGGAGGGCGATGCGGTCAGGGGGGATGGCGCTGCAGAAAGGGCTTTCGAAGGACGCCATGAAACGGCTTCTTGCCTTTGCAGAAGAGGTCGATGTCTATCATAAGAAGCATCTTCCCATCTCCCATTGCTACCTCTTCTTCATCGGTGTTGATCCTCGCCTCCACGGAAAAGGATATGGAGGGAAGCTGATCCGGCCCATGCTTGACTGGATGGACAGGAAGCAGATAGCCTGCTATCTGAATACTCAGAACGAGAAGAACATCGGTCTGTACGAGCACTTTGGGTTTACCGTTGTCGAACAGGTCAGCCTTCCGGGATCAGGGATTCTGCATACCGGAATGGTCAGGCCCCCGGTTGTCCAGGGGGAATAGCTCACGGGACCCTGAAAAAAGACATCAGAGGGGAAGAAAAGAATTTTTGCTCATTGTACAACAAGGCGATAGAATGACCAAACACGATCCTATTTCCCTTGTCCACGGGATCATGCAGGAGTTTGCCCGCATGACAGGGCTTGATCCTCCTTCTCCGTCTCCGCGACGATACCTGTGGACGGATGCGTTTGCGGTATGCAACTACCTTGAACTGTATCACCGGACAAATGATGCAGCATACAGGGACCTTGCATTGCGCCTTGTCGACCAGGTGCACCATGTCCTCGGCCGGCACCGTGAAGACGACCCTCGGAAAGGCTGGATCAGCGGCCTGCATGAGCAGCAGGGCGAACTGCATCCGACCATTGGGGGCCTCCGGATTGGGAAAAAACTGAACGAACGCATGTCGGGCGAACCGTTCGATGAGCGGCTCGAATGGGACCGGGATGGGCAGTACTACCACTACCTGACAAAATGGATGCATGCCCTCAACCGTGTAAGCCGGATGTATGGGGATCCGCAGTATACCCGGTGGGCGCTGGAATTAGCAAAGACGGCCCATGCCCGATTCACCTACCTTCCACCCTCTGGAGGTCGGAAACGTATGTTCTGGAAGATGAGTGTCGACCTGTCCCATCCCCAGGTCTCCTCCATGGGCCTGCACGATCCCATCGATGGGTTGGTCACCTACCGTGAGCTCCAGATGACGCTGGAATCTTTCCAGCAACCATTGCCAAAGGTAAACCTATTCACGGAGATTGCGGAGATGGAAGAGATGTGCCGGATGCAGGACTGGGCGACGGATGATCCCCTCGGCATCGGGGGCCTCCTTTTCGATGCCTCACGGATTGCACAACTGATGGTGCAGGGTGGATTTGCTCACCCGGATTTGCTGGAGAGTGTCACAGAGTCAGCCCTCCAGGGAATGCGGACAGTGAAGAGGAGCAGGCTCCTGCAGCTGCCTGCCGGATACCGCCTCGCCTTCCGGGAACTCGGGCTCTCGATCGGGATGAAAGGGCTCGAAGAGTTATCCGGAATGATTGAAGGGTACCCGGCTGTGTTTGGAACGAAGGATTCCCTGCACCTGAAGGTTGCGGAGCTCAGGAAATATATGCCTCTCGCAGAGGAGATAGAGCTGTTCTGGCTTGATGAGGACAACCAGGGGGCTGGAACCTGGACAGAGCACCAGGAGATCAACATGGTCATGCTCGCCACCAGTCTTGTACCGGACGGATTCCTTATGATATGAGGGGGAGAAATGTGATACTTTCAAATCTGGGAAAAAAGTACGAACTGTCTTCGTGGCAATGCCGGGATGATCAGTCCTTCTTTGCACCTGAAATTTTAGATTTCAAATACTATTGATTAAGGAATAGTTCCCGATTGTCCATAACTATCGAAAATTCATGGAAGAAATAAAATATCCGTGCATGTACCTGTTTTCCATGGATGCATCCCAAGGGTATCTCGCAATTTCCATCACAATCCTGGCCATAGTGGCACTGTTACTGTTTATTGCAGGCAGGAAAAAGCCCAGGGAAGACCTCTCGGGACTCGTCGCCATCTCCCTTGCCTTAATTACCGCCGGCATCGTCTTTGGGGAGAATCTCCTCGTCGGCTACAGCCTCATAGGGGCCGGGGTCCTTCTCGCCGTTATCGATATCTATCTCACAATGACACACCAATGAAGCGTGTCCAGGACAACATTTATCGGTGATACTTCCATTCTAGCATGCAGAGGAGACTGTGTTATCAGGGGATGAAGGCATGGAAGAGGAATGTTGCCCGCGGTTCGATCCCGCTCCCTGGGACGGGAAGGTGCTGGAATGGGAGAACAAGCGGTTTGTCAGGGACAGGGTGAGAACGTTCTTCTTCATCCCCCTCAACTTCGGGGGTGTCATCACGAGGCTCAACGGGAAGGTGGAGAAGGCAGGGGCGACAATTCCCGACAATCTCTGCCTCTCTGACGACACCTCGCGGTGGAACATGGACATCTACCTGGCGGTCGACAGGGAGGTCCCGGACGTGGAGAACGTGACCCTGAGCGGGAAATTTCTCTGCAGGGTGTACGAAGGTCCTTATGGCGATACGGGAAAATGGTGCAGGGACTTCGAGTCGTATGCCAGGGAGCGGTACCTTTCCATCAAGAAATGGTACATGTGGTACACCACTTGCCCTAAATGTGCCAGAAAATACGGGAAGAACTACGTGGCAGTTCTTGGCCAGGTAGGCTGACGGCGCATCTCACCCGGAAGGTATCGTATCCTTACGCCACCAGCTCAACACGGTATCAGGGTGTAAGGTCACAGCCGGTACATGCCAGGCACATAGTCTGTGACTCCCTGGTTGAAAGCCCGTATTTTTCGAGGATCTCCCGTGTCATGGTGGTGAGCTTCAGAAGCCGTTCGGGGCTCGGCCGGACCGCATGTTCAAGTGCTTCTTTTCTCAAAGGTGAGATGGAGATCGGGCGGAGGACGGCAATCACCCCCATCTGTGCGAGATACTCCACCCCCTGCCGGACGCATTCGTCCGTCTCCCCAAGGCCGATAATGATATTCGTCGAGACGCGGTTCCTGCCGAAGACCTCGACTGCCTCACGCAACGATTCCAGGATGAATTCGAGGGTGTGCCCCTTCCTTCCCCTGCAGATACGGTCGAAGATCTCCGGATCCATGGTCTCGACGCTGTATTTCACTTCGGTCACCCCCGCCTCCTTCAGCTTCCTGGAGGAATCGTTTGCCGGGTGGACCGCGACTCCGATGGGGACCCCGTAAGGCACGAGCGATTTGACAATATCAGCCACCCGGTCAATCTCGTCATCCGGTGATGTTGCAATCCCTGATGTCAGGGCGATGACCTTCAGGGTGCCCTTCTCCCTGGCTCTCTCAACGATGGCCAGGATCTCCTCCTTTGTCTTTATCTTCCCCTTGGAGAGGGGGACCGAGCAGAACTGGCAGTTGTAGATGCAGCGTTCACTGACGGTGATGTAGACCTGGCCGGGGCAGTGAGCGACCACTTCCTCGATAATCCCTTCCGCCAGCTCCGTATTGTCCCGGGAGATCACGACATGATCGTCTTTCCGGGTCATCTTTAGGGGAGAGTCCCGGTTCACCTCCAGCCTGACACGAAGACCTCCGGACGAGAAGAATACATTCTGGAGTCCCATCCCCGGCCCAGCCGTCGATGTCCTGGGGGGTGGCAGCAGCGACTCTTCGATAGCGATGGTCCCGACCGAGAGCAGCTCTGCTTTTATGGTCTCGTCCATGAGGATCATCCTGTCACCCACTCACTTCATACCAAACAGACGTGCTGCATTGCCGGAGAGAATACTTTCGAGCACATCCGGCTGGTAAGAGAACCGCTGGAACTCTGCGAGACTCTGGGCGAGGGGCCGGACCGGGTACGAGGAGGCATAGAGGATACGGTCCCCGAGGAAATGGTTGGCTGCATCGACCCATTCCCGGGCACCGGGAAATCCGGGGATGAACTGGAAGAAGTCCGGGATGACCCAGAGGTTCCCCAGCGGAGCATTAGCAATCATGACGCCGATCATCTCGCTCGTGTAAGGGAATGCGGCATGGACCACGACAATCTGGAGGGTAGGAAACGCGTTTGCAACCCGCTGGATGCGGTAGGGCTCGGCATACGAGATATCCGGCCCCTGCATCAGGCTGCAGGTGAGGTAGAGTACTCCACCGAGTTCATCACATTTCTCGTAGAGAGGATAATTCTTCGGGTCGTCAACATACCGGGCTGGAACCCACCACCCGGGATCGACCGCGATCCCTTTAAAACGCAGCTCCCCGAGCGTCCGTTCGATCTCCCTGACCCCCGCATCGACATCAGCCCCGTTGATGCCCGCAAGGGCGATCGGGAACCGTTCGGGATACCGGTCGCGGAGCTCGGCGATATCGTCGTTCAGGATCGTCCGGTGCCCTGCCTGCCGGCCGACGAGTATCCCCTTGTCAACCCCTGCTGCATCCATCTCATCCAGGAACAGTTCCCATGATTTCTGCGTCATGGAAGGGGTGCGTTCATACCCGCTTACCAACGGACTTCGCTTTACCGGAGGCCGGGCGCCAGGTTCCGATGCCAGGACCTGGGTCAGGCTTTTAAAAGGGGGTCGTACCCGTGCATCGATGATCACGCTCTCCTCTCCAATGGCCCGGAGGCCTCTGATCACTTTCTTTCCTGTCGGATGATAACTCCATGCATCTGGTAGTGCCCGGGATCTGTTCACCCGAGAAGGATACCCCTCGATGTTTCAGAAGATCGGACGACCTTCACCAGATATAAAAAAATAACATGATTCCTTCGAGGGCCACAAGCATAAAAGATGAAAATGCCGGAGGCATTTTCATATAAAAAAGGGTATAGTGGCATTTCATCCACCATTTTTTCACGCCATCACATGATTTCATACCTCTCTTGACGCTCCTGGGGGTTGCGCCCTTGGCTTACCCCCGCCGCTGTGGCGTCCCCCAAGATGCGATAGGATGGTATCAACCGCATTATTCCTTCATTGTGAATTGCTCTATGCGATTTACCTTTTTTTCATCGATTTTTGGAACTGCAAACATGGAATATTTTTAGACGTAATGTAATCGCAGGATTGGTGGTAAAAAATAGTACTATACCCAAAAAAAATCCCAAAAAAAGAATTACTTTTTCACGGCACCAGCCAGTCTCTTTCCGACCTCGTCCCAGTTGACGATGTTCCAGAATGCTTCCACGAACTTGGCCCTGTCGTTCCGGTAGTCAAGGTAATATGCATGCTCCCACACATCCAGGACCATCAGGAGGGGGTACCCGGGAAATGTGTTCATGTTGTGTTTCTCAATCTGCATCATCAGCAGCCTTCCGCTCTCGTTGCAGTAACTGAGTGCCGCCCAGCCCGATCCCTCAACACTCGTTGCCGCGGTGGAGAACTCCCTCCTGAACCGGTCAAATCCACCGAACTCGGCATCGATCGCCTTTGCCAGGTCCCCTTTGGGCAGCCCTCCGCCCCCGTTTCCTGCCGGTGCCAGGTTCTTCCAGAACAGGGCATGGAGCCTGTTTCCCCCGATATGGAACGAGAGCTCCTTTGCGGTCGCCTTGACATCAAAATCGGTCTTCTCTTTGCGGGCCTTGTCGAATTTTTCTAAGAGGGCATTTGCCCCTGTCACATAGGCCTGGTGATGCTTCGTGTGATGCAGCGTCAGCTGATCTTCAGAAATATACGGTGCAAGTGACCGGTAGTCGTAGGGAAGTTTTGGAAGGGTGTACATTTTTTCCATGAATGTTTCTCTCCTCTGATAAATGACAGTGGAGGAGGTTATCCTATTTGTAGTATTGGATGGAGGAAAGGCATCCTCTGATTATCAGGATTCACGACCCGATCGTATGCACGATCGTGCCATTCTTGAAAATGGTGATCAGGCCGCCGCTCTGGGAGACGACAATCCCGATGGAGCTGGTCACCAGGGTGATACCAGCGATAGACGAGTGGCGTGATCCAAGCCCGTCCGGGACTTTCACCTGGCTCATGTCAACGGTAATGTACCGTCCGGCAGACTCGACAATCCCGTCTCCCGAGATGATGAATGCGCCATCGAGCTGGGCAAATTCCTTGATATTCCCCTTGATCCCGCTCTCGGTTATCTGCCGTTCTGCCTCATTATGACCCTGGAACGGGTTCAGGACAAACTGCCGGGAATTGGTCATCACCGCATCGGTATCTCCGACCACAAACGAGGTCCCGACTGCCTGCCCCTCTCTTCCCTCCCTGCCGATCTCCATTGCCACCTGGATGACCGATTCAACAACTTCCGGACTCACATCGGTCCCATCACAGATCGCTTCGAGTTCCCTTCGGGAAGGTATTTTTTCAGCGACAGCACCAGATTTTTGCGGATGAGGTTCAGGGGCACCAGTCTTCCCCGTCGTCGCAGCAATAGTCTCCCACTTCTCTGCCAGATCCAGGTAGAGGCCCCGTTTTTCGGGAGACTTCTCTGCCAGGGCACGGAACATCTGCGCACAGATATGGGCGCTTGCTGCGGCGGTGGTCAGGTCTCCCTTCCCTTTTGCCTCGTAATATATCTTCTCCTGCAGGGAGACTGCCTCCGGGATGTCAGCCGCCCGTGGATCTTCCCTTCTCTTCTGGAACAATCGCTGACCTATCACCAATGCTAAAATTACAATCACGGCTGTCGTGAGGATAATCAGATACAGCGGCTGTCCATATGGGGGAGGAGTTGAGACCGCAGGGAGTCCCGGAGGACCGGGATTTTCCGCTGTTATATCAACGGTGATCCCTTTGGAAATCGTCTGTCCATCCGATTGTGCAGCCGTGATAGTGATCGTGTAGATACCTGCTGCAGCATACCGGTAGGTTGCAGGGAGATCGGTCACATTCGTGACATTCCCTTCGTCCCAGTCAATGCTGACCGATGAGATGGTACCACCCGGTGATCCGGGATTCAGATTCCCGTTCACGGTCACGTTCATCCCATCGATCACCGGCTCAAGCAGGGTGAGTGCGGGTCCATTGGCCGGACCCGGTTGATTGGTGGGGATACCAGGAATCGGTACCATCAATGGGTCCCGGGTCGGGACCGCAACCGGTTCATCGATGGTAATCGTGGTGGTCCGGGTGGTATTCAGCCCATCTGACTGGAATGCCGTGATGGTGAGGGTATAGGTGCCGGGATTACGGTACGTGTGGGAATGAGGGAATTCGTGCTGTTCGGTTGTGGTGTTATCCCCCCAGTCCCATTGAATGCTTGTTATGGTGGCATTGACGGATCCCGGAATAGTAGTGCCTAAGATGGTGCTGGTAAGGTCCATGACTCTTGCCGGCATGAGCACGATCTGGGGAGGGGCGGAAAAATCCAGTGGCTGGGTGTCAGGAACACTGACATTGGTGGTACCCGTTGTCAGGTCCTCTCCCTGAATGGCCTGAGTGGGAGGGGATGTCTGGGTCGTATTCGGGAGATCAGCGATAGCTTCCACGACTGTTTCTGCAGCGGTGGCAGATGGGATAACGATACCCGCAATACACAGTATCAAGGCGATCAGCTTCAGTCCTGAGTAAAAACGGGTTTCCTTGTGCATAGCTGCCCCAGGCCGTATCGTATAAGCTATCGTGGTGATTGTTCTTAAATTTCTGGAATGCTTCACCTGAATGAAGCCCTCATTGCGGTTCAGGGGATTAGGATGCCAGGGAGCAGGAAACAATTTATCATCCCACGATCATGGAACGTTACTTGGATCATGGACCTGTCAGAATATCTTGCGGCACACCCGGAAAAGTCAAGGGAGCTGAAGAGTGCCACGGGATGCAGATGTGAGAATTGCAGCCTGGAATATCCCCTCGCCCTTCTTGAAGTTCACACGATAGGTTCAACTCTTTCGGTGGAGACCCCCCATATCGATCTCCAGTACTATCTCCTCGTGCTCTGCCCATCATGCTCCCGTTCCTTTCGCTCCGGCAAGGTCGCCCTATCGTTGCAGAGGGACCTGGTCCGTCTGCGGAACCGTCAGGTCAGGAGAAGGATGAGGGCGATCCTCTCGTATCAACCGAAACCATATACCCCCTCCGTCGACTTTGATCCCGAAGTCATCTTTCGGGAGGTGGTCAGCAGCACCAGCCCTGACCTGTGCCTGAATGGGGGGTAAGGATATCTTCTTGTGGGTCTGGGGGTGCAGGAAGTGAGCACTCCACACCCCGCAATCTCTTGGTGGTGACAACGGAGCATGAGAATATTAGGGTGCAGTGACACCAAGCGCCGATGATATCTCGGCAATAACCACCTTTTCGGGATCGCTGACGGCAACCCCGTGCTCCTTTGCCGCCTCGGCAACCTTGAGGCCGATCCCGAGAACCCAGTTCTTGTACGCCAGCGCTTCTTCAGGAGGGACCTTCGACAGAGCCGCTGCAGCCATCCTGCAGGCATCAATCGTATGTGCCCGGTAGCCGGCCTGGTTCTGTTTGAGGGCGGCCTGCTGCTTCTTCATGAGCTCCTGCAGCCTCGGCTGCATCTCGGCCAGGAGGAGCCCGACAAGTGCACTCCCGCTCTTGGCTGCCAGCTTTGCAGGCTCCTGCATCGTTGCTTTTGTCTCGCCCCATACCCCCATTACGTTGGGGGCGGCAACCATGATGGTCATCGAGATTGCATAGGGAAGACCGATCAGGTTCTCCCATTCATCGTTGGAAAAGTTCTCCTTCAGTGCCATAGAGAATCTCCTGTCTTTCATTGAACTTAAAGGATCTTTTTCATCCCGTGACTGGTGGTACCTTTGACTCCCCAGGGACTACGGAATCCGCATTCCCAACCTTAAAGTCTCCTCCAGTACATCCCCTTCTTATATCCTGGAGAGGCGATGTTCGAAAAGTGTGACCTGTCGAAAAAGATCGATGATAAAACATTTGAAAAGGAGATAAAACCCCTCCAGGTTGAGATCGGGGTCCTTACGCGAGCCCTCTGGGAACACCGGGTGCCGATCATCATCGTTGTTGAAGGCTGGAATGCATCCGGAATCACGATGGTGATCAGCGAGCTGATCCAGCACATCGATCCCCGCGGGTTCTCCCTGCATTCAGTCGGGTCGCCAAACGACGAGGAACGGGCTCGTCCGCTCTTGTGGCGGTTCTTTACCAGGATCCCGGCGAAAGGCAGGATAGCGATCTTTGCACGGAGCTGGTACTCCCGGTCCCTTGCCGAGCAGGTAACCGGAATCGACTGGAAATCAGCGGTACGGTTCTCGATTGACACCATCAACAGTTTTGAGCGGCAACTCGCTGACGATGGCGCTGTCATCATCAAGTTCTTCCTTCATATCAGCAAGGAAGAGCAGAAGCGGCGGCTCGATGAACGGGAGGGAAACCTTCTCACCTCCTGGATGATCACCAAAGGCGACTGGGATTTTCACCACCATTACGACAGCTATCTGCCGGTCATTGAACTGTTTATCGAGGGAACCGATAAGTCCTACGCACCCTGGACCATTGTAGAAGCGACCGACAGCAACCACACCTGCCTGAAGGTATACTCAACGATCGTCAAACGTCTGAGGAAGCATCTCGACCGGATCGAACTAAGCGGAAAGCCGGAAGGGAAGAACAACGGGAAGAATGGTATCATGAAACCCCCGAAAACGACGGTGAAAAGACAATCTGCCCCTCCCGTTGAGTATTCAAGGCCGGAATATGAGCAGCACCTCGTCAGGTGCCAGGAAAAGGTCCGGGATATCCAGTACCTGCTCTATAAACGGAAGATACCTCTTGTCATCGTGTATGAGGGCTGGGATGCGGCAGGGAAGGGGGGGAACATCATGCGGCTGGTCCAGTTGATGAACCCGCGTGGGTACGATGTGGTATCGATCGCCCGCCCGGACCAGACCGAGCTCGATCATCATTACCTCTGGCGCTTCTACCAGCGGTTCCCGAAAGCCGGGCATATCACCATCTTTGACCGGAGCTGGTATGGTCGTCTCCTGGTCGAACGGGTGGAAGGGTACTGTACCCCTTCCGAGTGGAGACGGGCCTACCGGGAGATCAATGAGATGGAGGGGGCATATGTGGGCGGTGGTGGGGGTCTGATCAAGTTCTGGCTTGAGGTGAGTAAAGATGAACAGCTCGAACGGTTCCAGGACCGTCAGAATGATCCGCTGAAAGAGTGGAAGATCACGGATGAGGACTGGCGGAACAGGGCAAAATGGAACGAATACGAGGAGGCAGTAGACGAGATGCTTTCACGGACGAGCACAGCGGAAGCTCCCTGGACGATTGTCGAGTCAGATGACAAATATTATGCCCGGTTAAAGACCCTCCAGACCGTGATCGAATACGGGAAGCAGCTGTTCAGGTGAACATGAACGGGATTTAAAAAAAACTCCGATAAATTCGATCCCGCCCACAGCTCACGATAAGGGAGGGATGGCCCTGCTCAAGGAGAAAAGTGAGGCTTTTCTGACCATACTATTAAATAGCGGCTGCATCCATTGGTTCGTGAAGGTCAACGAACATGATCCCTGCTTTCCTTGCAGAGGGCCTCATCCTTTATGACGTTATCCAGATGGTCGTTGCTCTTATTGCGGTTGTCCTTGCAGTGAAATGGAAGAAGACTGAACTGATAGCTGGGCTCTCGTTCCTTTTCATGTATACCGTACTTTCTACATTTGATGCCTACCTGTTTACGATAAACAGCGGGGTGTTCCTGGACGTCGCCCAGTTTGGCTTCATCCTTCTTGCCCTGGTCTTTTTTATCATCGGTATGAATCCGGCATGGACTCACAAGAAGGATCACGAAACAGATCAGGGTGGCGATGTGGAGGAACATCCAGGAATCCCGGGAATATTCTCACATCTGAGAAAACTATGAGCGTTCCCTTTTTTAGGTGAGGGGAGATCAGGAGTATAGCCAGAGGACCTTCCTTATCTGGATTTCACACCAGTGGCCTTGAAGAAGGTATAGGCAAATGATCCATCCTTCTCTGTGGTCCGGTAGAGATCCCGAATTCCTCTTTCCCAGGAATCTGCATCGATAAGGTCGGCAGCAAGAGCCTGGTCCCTCACTCCCTTGACCATAGAGATGAAGATGTTCCTCACTCCTTCGATATACTCCGGCCGGCTTGAGTCGGCATACACCTGCCGTGGTGATACTGCTACCCTCGAAAATCCCGCGTCGTTCAGGAGGTGCCAGAGCTCCCTCCCGATCATCGCATTCCCTCCCATCTGCCGCTGGAGTTCGACAAGACATTCAATCACCCGGAGGGCATGCGGGCTTTGAGGGTAGAAGAGTGCTGATCCATGGTCCCCCTCAATCACGGTAATCGTCCCTCCTGCCTTGAGCAGATTTTTCATCTCTTTCAGGGCACGGGGTGGATCAGGGAGGTGCTCGAGGAGGAAACAGAGAAAGATGTGATCAAAGGACTCAGGGGGGAAAGGGAGATGATAGATATCCCCCTGCTGGAAAACCACATTTTCTATGTGTTCTTCCCTGATACGCCGCTCGGCAAGACGGAGGGATTCTGATGAGATATCCACGGAGACAAACTGTGCACCGGGACTGTTCTTTGCCAGGATCACGGTCTGCCCACCGACACCGCATGCTGCCTCAAGCACTCTGCTCCCCGGCAGGTAGCGGGTATCCCAATGGAGCAGATCCCCAAGTTTTGTTGCCTGGTAGTGGAGCCGTTCGGATTCCGTGTCAGAATGCCCATGGACATAGGGATGCGGGTGGGGTACCATGGCGGTCAAACCTCCTCATGAGTGGGTATCTGAACGTATTACCCCGCAGAAACAATGAATCTGACGGAAGGCAGGGTACTCTGGGACAAGTATGCCAGGAATTGTGGAACGTATCGATACAAGGGTGGCATATCCGGCTTATCGCAGAAACTGGGATGTGGGCATTTTGATGTTACAAAAGATTACAAAAAAGAAGAGGATCTTATTCCACGAGGACATTCAGGACAAACGTCTCTTCGCTTCCGGTCACATTCTCCCAGGGTCGCATGTAGATCGCTGAAAACTTCTGTTGCCCTGCAGCGGTGCCCGAAAGGATCCAGTAGTGGGTTCCGGGAGCGCCTACCATTCCCTGGGATGCGGGATTCGGCTCATAGGCATTGTCAACGATGGTCAGGCCGGACGTTACCGTCGCATTCCATGAGTATCCAGTGCTCGGATTCTCGGCAAGCCTTACCATCAGTCCTCCACTTCCGAGCGGGATCGTTGCAGTGGTGTTGTTGGCTGTCTCGTTGTACACTTCAAAGTCGGTCATATTGATCGGAACGGTTGTGGTCGGTACCGCTGTGGTCGGCATTGGTGTTACAGTCGGTGTTGCAGTCGGAGTTCCGGTGGGCTGGGTCGTGCAGCCGCTCAGTATGAGCATTGCTGCAAGCAGCACGAAGACCGATACGATACCTATCGATGTGTGTCTCTTCCTTGGATCAGGTGTCATGCAGTATCGTATTTCTTTCTGGTATATAAATAGAAATGAATGAATTTGAGATCCACCTGGGGATCTGGATAATCATTCTCCAAGAGATAGCCGTAGTGATCAGGATTCCGGTGCCTGGTATCCCCTATAGGTCTGTGCCATCTCCCGGAGCCTTTTATCGACTCGGTAGTTGACAGTTCCCTGTTCAAAGGTCCCGTCAGGCAGTCGTTTCCCTGCTTTCATTCCGGTGAGAACCTCGATGCCCTCGTCGATGGTCGTGACCGGGTAGATCGTGAACTTCCCTGCTTTTGCCGCCTCCACAATCTCCTCTTTCAGCATCAGGTTCTGGACATTGCTTGCGGGTATCATGGCACCCTGGTTCCCGGAGAGCCCTTTGGCCTTGCAGACCTCGAAGAATCCCTCCAGTTTCTCGTTGACCCCCCCTATCGCCTGGACCTCCCCTCTCTGGTTCACCGACCCGGTGACCGCAATGTTCTGTTTGAGGGGAAGTTCAGAGAGGGCCGAGAGGATGGCATACAACTCGGTACTGGATGCACTGTCCCCGTCAACCCCTTCATAGCTCTGTTCGAACACAAGCCGGGCGTTGAGACTCAGTGGCTTGTCCTGGGCAAACTTGTTTGCGAGATACCCTGACAAGATCAGCACTCCCTTGGTATGGCTCGGGCCACCCATGCTCGCTTCACGCTCGATATCCATGATGCCCCCCTTCCCAATCCCGATACTTGCCGTGACCCTGGACGGCCTTCCGAACTCGATGTCACCGAGACTTATGACAGAAAGCCCGTTGACCTGCCCCACTTGCTCCCCTTCAGTATCGATCAGGAAGACACCGCGGGTGATGTATTCCCGGATTTTTTCCTGGATCAGGCTCGACCGGTAGGTCCTCTCGTCGATTGCCTTTGTAATATGCTTTGCTTCGACCATCCCCTCCTCTTCTAGGGTTGCATAATAACTTGCCTCCCGGAGGACATCTGAAATCAGCGAAAAGCGGGTGGTGAGTTTCTTTTTGTCATCGGCAAGACGGGACCCATATTCAATAATCTTGGCCATGGCTGATCGGTCAAGGTGTCTGAGGTTATATTTTTCACAGATGGTACAGACGAAAGACGAGTATTTTCGCACATTATCCTCATTCCTTTCCATGGCGAAGTCAAAATCGGCCTTGACTTTGAAGAGCTCGGAGAAATCGGGATCTTGCGTATAGAGGATCTGGTTGATGATCGGGGTGCCGATCAGGACGACTTTCAGGTCAAGGGAGATGGATTCAGGCTTGATGCTCTTCGTTGCGATGAATCCCATCCGTTCCGCTGGCTCTTCTATGGTGATCGTCCCTGTCTTGAGTGCGGACTTGAGTCCGTCCCATACAAACGGGTTCCTGAAGAGATCTTCGACGGGCAGCACCAGGAATCCTCCGTTGGCCTTGTGAATCGAGCCCGGCCGGATCATCGTGAAATCCGTTGTCACCACCCCATACTGGAATTCCCTCTCGACTTTTCCGAAGAGGTTCGAGTAGGTGGGGTTCTGCTCGAACACTATCGGGGCCCCGCTGCTCTCCGAGTTATCTACAATGACGTTCACTTCGTATTTCCGGAACGCAAGCTCTTTTAAGAGCGGATTTGGGATCGGTGAAGGCGGCTGGGGCTGGACCTCTTCCATGAACTGAGGAAGGTTCCCGACCATGTCCACCTGTACCGCATCGATGAAAGCATTCACTTCAGAGACATGGGCATATTTATCCTTGAGCGAGGCTACCCGGTGGCCCATGGCCCCGAGTGCCACATCACGGTTGAGCTGATCAACCGTTTCCATCCCTTTCTGGTCGAGTTCGCGAAGCTTCCGGAACGTGTTTCGCATATCGACCGTCAGTTCCTCCCTCTTCTTCTGGTACTCGCGCTGTTCCTCGTCCGGCAGGGCAAGGAATTGTTCCTGTTCCAGGGGAGTCCCCTCCTTGAGAGGAATCGTCAGCAGCCCCTGGGGCCCGGGCTGGATGACAAAATTCTTCTCCCTGGCACTGGCATCGATCTGGGCAAAGAGCTTGGCCTTCTCGTCTTCGAGAGACTGGAGCGCCGTATTCCGACGGTTTACATAATCTTCGCTCTCAAAACTTTTCGGGATGACCCGTTTTGCTTCGGCGATGAAAGCAGCCATATCATTCCGGAATTCGATCCCCATCCCGGGAGGAAGCCTGATGGCGTTCGGCTCGTACGGATTCTGGAAATTATTCACGTAAATCCAGTCATTCCCCCTGGCACGGGTCTTTGAAATTTCATCGAGGAATTTTTCCACGGCAACTTTTCGTCCTGTTCCATGGACCCCTGACACATAGATGTTGAATCCGCTCTCCTTGATATTCAGGCCGAACGTGAGTGCTTTCAAAGCCCTCTCCTGGCCGATTATTCCCTCAAGGGGTTTTAATTCCGCGGTACTTTTGCACTCCACAAGCGTGGAATCAAAGGTATTTCGTAACTCTTCTGGGGAGAGTGGTTTGATCATGATAGCACCAGATAGGGGAGCGATATACCTCTCCCCTTATTAGTCTATGGGCATGTCCTGAAATTTGAAATAAAATCATTCACGGTTTGCAGTGTTGGAGTGCTCTTGTTCTCATCCGTAATCACCGGTTCAATGTTCCCCGCATCAATGAGACGTCTTTCTCTCTGGAAAAATCGATATGAACGTAACTACATTTCCTGCAAAATGCTGAATGAGGGAAGGAGTACAGGTTTTTTGCTGGAGGGAAAATCCATGTTCGAATGTTTTTTCTCATTTAATGCTACAATCCATGTATTGTAGCCGCTGTTTGCTTTAGGGCTTGCCAGCTCACGGAGCGGGATCTGTAGTCCTCCCATAGGTGTATTCTGAAAAATCCTTGAGGGGATACTCGGGTTTACAGGGGGAGGGTCTGGCTACCATTATCTGGTCAAATCCTCAGCCCGGAGGGCCCTTGAGCCAAAAAAGGCTGCCAAATTGCCGTCCGTTTGCATGTCCCTTCTGGTGAGCGCACAAACAAGACTTCCCAATCACTCATTGAAACCAACTGTGCCGCATCGGGATAATGAACAGTCTAAACCTTGTGTCTCATCTATGAGCCATATTGTTCCTTGCGTCTCATGGATTTTGGTTCCCTGAGACATAACCATCCTGAATGAATCCTTCATAATGACGGCACACCATCCTCGTTCCGTTCTTCGTTCCGCTCCTCCATTCGTGCGGTGCTCACTCCTCCCTCCGCTCACATCATGTGCCTGTTTTCCATCTTATTCCGGGTCCTCATGACGACCATGCTCATTCGCTTTGCTCATGTTGCATCGCCTGCTCCTTCCCACTCCTCGCACCATGCTTCGCATCGTGCTCATCGCTGTGTTCCGTACCGTTGTCGACGCTCAGTGACTCGCGGTTCTCGACCTCGTGCTAATGCACTCGGTAACCGGCACCGCTCGGGCCGCTGCGGCCACCCTCTACTCTCAAGACTGGGCGACGATACCCCTCATCTGATCGCGTCCCCCGGGGCCAGGTGAACGACAGAACCCTGTTACCCGCAGGTCGCCTGCTCAGCGACTGCGATGGCATGAACTGTATCGGCCCTGAGATCATCCAGATGGTAGTAGTGTCCATCAGCAATCTCGGCGATCTTCCGGCAATACCCGAGCTTAATCCTGAGCCCGGATGCTGTGCCATTCTCGGTATCGATGACCACCATTTTCAGGCCTGTGTCCCTGATATACCCGGCAACGGCTTCAATTTCCTCCCGGATAGTTCCTTTCATGCCGACATTTGCCCTACCATCCGAAATCAGGAAGAGGAACGGTATCATCTCCGGACATTTCCTTTTTTCGTTCAGGAGAACCTGTGCCGCTTTCAGGAGCCCCGCAGACAACGGGGTCCTCCCTCCGGTAGGGAGATCACCAAGACATCGTGCTGCCCGATCGGCACTTGATGAGAGCGGAAGGACGAGGTCTGCCCCTTTTCCCCCAAAGAGCACCATCCCTACCTTGTCCCTTCGCCGGTATGCGTCCTTGAGGAGCGAGAGGATTGCCCCCTTTGCGGACTCCATCCTCCGGTCCGCTCCCATCGACCCACTCCCGTCCACCACAAAGAGCGAAGCGGTGGAAGTCGTGCCGGACCGGACCTTCCTCCGGATATCCTCATTACGAACGGTGATCAGGAGATCTGAAGACAGCCTGTCCTTCTGGAATGGTGCTGCTGCCCGAAGGGTTGCATCCAGTGCGATATCAGAAAAGCGGGTATCGCTGGTAAACGCCCGGTAGGATCCCTGCCTGGCCTGGCGTTCCACCCCCATGGTCTTCCCATGAGCGTAGGTAACCTTCACCGATTCTTTCCTGAGACTCTCTCGTAGCCTGGTGGTGTCAGCAGGATCTCCCGTTGTATAGGTCTTTGAAGAGGTGGGTTTAGTCCCCGCTGTATTCCGATCACCGTCATCGGGACTGGTCTGGCTGGCAGGGGATTCATCCTGCTGTTTCTCCTCCGTTGAGGGGTCATCCTGGTTGCTGTGATTTGATTCTTTTGGGAAATGCCGTTTCAGATCCTCATCGTCGAGATGCGGCTCTTCAAACGGCCGTCGGCGCATCCGGTGCGGAATGGCCAGCTTCATCGCTTCCCTGAGGTCCTGTTCGGTGACCTCTGTCCTCCCCTCAAACGCAGCGATCGTCTTTGCCGTCCTGATGATGGTCAGCTCGGCCCGATGTGTCCTGATGCCGAGGTCGGTGCATACCTCGATCACCTTTTTCACCATCCGGTCTGGGATGACAACATCAGGGAGAAGGTCCATGGCGGAAACGATCCGCTGCCGGAGCCTCTCCTGCCGGTCGACATAGAGACGTGAGAATGCGACCGGGTCTCTTTCGAACTGTTCGCAGACCCGGACCAGTTGCATCCGTTCAGCCGCATCAGCCAGCACATCGACCGTGACCTGGAGCCCGAACCGGTCCAGGAGCTGGGGGCGGAGATCCCCCTCCTCGGGATTCATGGTCCCGATAAGGATAAATTTTGCCGGATGGCTCACCGAGATCCCCTCCCGTTCGACAATATTCACCCCGCTCGCGGCAGCATCGAGGAGGAGGTCCACCAGGTGATCGTCAAGGAGGTTCACCTCATCGATGTACAGTACGCCCCGGTTCACGTGGGCGAGCAGGCCCGGCTCAAGGGCAAGGATACCCTCCTTGAGCGCCCGTTCGAAATTGAGGGTCCCGACAACCCGGTCCCCGGTCGCCCCGATGGGAAGCGTCATCACCTTCACTTTCCGGGTATGGGAGGGGAGTTCCTCTCCCCGTTCGAACCGTGCATTGCAGGCATCACACTGCTCAGCAGGCTTATCCGGGCTGCACTGGAACGGGCAGCCGTTCACCACCCGGATCTCGGGAAGGATCTCGGCAAGGGCCCTGACCGCTGACGACTTCGCGGTACCTTTCTCACCTCGGATCAGCACACCGCCAATGGCCGGGTTGATCGCATTCAGGATGAGGGCGAGTTTCATGGTGTCCTGGCCGACAATCGCCGAGAACGGCAGGATGTGGCGGTGAATATGGTGGCTCATCACGGTTCACTCCGCTGCCGGTGATGGACCTGGTTCTTCCAGTTGTTCACGTCATCCATGCGATACACATCGACCGCTCCTCCCTGCATCGGTCCTCTGACGGTCGCGAGGTCGTCTTCCAGGCAGCCTTCAATCTCCAGGTAAACCATCTGCAGTCCCTCGAGGACCTCCGGGTCCGGCTTCCACATCCCCCGTTCGTTGGCTTCAAGGAGGCGGCGCCCCATCTCTTCCATGGCCCAGATGTTGTGATCCTGGAAGAACTTCCGGTTCTCTTCATCGAGCAGGAAGGTCCGGGCGATGTCGTCAAAGATCCAATCATCCACCTCTCCGGTGGTGGCATCCCAGCCAAAGACTCTCCCGGCCCGCCGTGCCATCTCTGCTGCCCCTGCGTATCCATGCTCTTTCAACCCCTCGATCCACTGGGGATTCAGGAGTTTGGTCCGGGCGACACGCCGCAGTTCCTCTGCCAGGGTCCGCACGGCAATCCGGGAGGTATCCCTGGTATCCCCGTAGTATGCCGCAACATCTTTGCCGGAGAGAGTCCGGGCCGCTGCCGTCATCCCCCCATGGGACCCGAAGTAGCAGCAACACCCGAGGAGATCGTACTCATCGGTCACCGCCTTGTTGAACGTGACCTCAACGGTGGAAAGACGGGAGGCAAACAGAGCCCGATCGTCTTCCCCATAACAGTCTTTCCCGTAACTGTATCCGTTCCAGGCAACGAAAATGTCTGAAAGGTCCTGCACCTCTTTCCAGGCAGATGCATAGACAGCGAGGTTCACGCCCATGCCGTAGGTCCCCTTCCTGCTCCCAAAAATCCGGCGGGCCGGCGTCCCGGGAGTGTGGTGTTTGCGAATGTAATTGAGATCATCCGGTTCATCGAGTTCTGCGACTGCTGCGATGGCATCGTCCAGGAGTTCGATGCAACGGAAGAAGCAGTCCCGGAGGATGCCGCTTGCCCGGACTGTGAGGTCGATCCGGGGACGTCCCAACCGTTCAAGGGGGATGATCCGGAACCTGGCGGTCCGTCCCTGCTCCCGGGACGGTTCGACCCCGAGAAGGGCGAGCATCTGGGCGAGCTGCTCCCCGTCTGCCCACATGATGTCTGACGCCATCCAGAGCATGGCCACGTTCTCAGGATACTTCCCTTGCTCCGACCGGTATTTCTCCAGGAGGGCCTCTGCCAGTGCCTTTCCCACCTCCCAGGCTGCCGGTGTAGGAACGGAGTCGGGATCAAGGGAATAAAAGTTTCTCCCGGTAGGGAGGATGTCAGATTTCCCCCGGGAGAGCAGGCCGGAGGGTCCGGGGGGGATGTAGCTCCCCGAAAGGCCCTGCATGAGCGATCCCATTTCATCGGACTGGTCGATCAGGGAGGCGATCCGCATGACCTCTTCGCGGGCGGATGCACATTCACGGGGCATGGATGTCACAAGAAGGTCGCCGAGGACCCGGATTGCCGCCTCTTCCACCTCCATACCGGTGAGCCAGGCTTCTACCAGCCGTTCGGCACTATCGGTAAGGACCCTTATCAGGGCAGTCTCGGTTCCAGATATCTTCATGTCCAGACCCATCAGGGATGCAACGAGGTCCCGCAGCCGTCCGTTATGGTCCATGATGGTGGTGATGATCCGGGCTTTCTTCCCGGTTTCCGGAAGAATTCCGAAGACATGCATCCCTTCAGGAATACGGGTGCCGGTGATTCCCGAGAGGATACGGTGGACTGCATCGAGGATCTCCTCGAACGCGTTCTCTCTCTCCATCAGCTCATCGAGCTTCACTTCATTTGCGAGGTTTGCCTTCCTGACAAGGTCGATGATCTGGTGTTGGACGGCATGCGCCTTTGCCTTCTCGGTCCCGGCGTATTTCCGGTACTCCGCTGTCCTCTCCTCGAGTTCCTTCAGCGTTCCATATGGCCCCGTCGCGGCCATCACGGTCTGCATATGGTCGACCAGGACCGCTGATCCCCTCCGCTTGGCGATGGTGCCTTCCGGAGGGTTATCCGAGTTATAAATATAGAGGAAAGGCAGCGACCCGAGCACCGCGTCAGGGGGGCAGGAGGCAGAGAGGGCTGCGGACTTTCCCGGGAGGAACTCGAGGGTCCCATGGGTCCCCACGTGGATGATGACGTCCGCCCCGAATATCCGTTCGAGATACCGGTAGGTCGCAAGGTAATGGTGGGGAGGGGGAGTCTCGGGATCATGGAGGATCCGGCAGACCTGTCCATCGCATCGTGATCCGGCGCACCCACGCTTGGGCTGGGTGCAGATGACAGCGTTCCCCTGATGCAACCCAGAGATGACAATGTCACCTTCGTAGAGCATGGCCGGAGGGACACCGTCCTGCTCCTGTCCCGGGGGGTCTCCCCAGGCGCTGGTTATGCGGTCGCGGAGATTGGACGGGAGTTCATCGAACCATCGCTGATAGGTCGGCGGGTCCACCCTGTGCAGGCAGCCACCCCGGTTCACGATGTCCTCGACTGGTGTCCACCGGAACTCGCTGACCGCCCTCTTCTCGAGGATGGTCCGCGCCAGGTCCTCGCCACTGGCCGGGCAGGCGACATCATACCCTTCGTTCCTGAGCATCTGCAGGATCCGGACCACGCTCTCCAGGGCATCCAGGTGGGCTGCTGCCCCCACGTTTGCCTCAACCGAGGCGCAGGGTGAGGCGTTCAGGATGATGGCAACTCTCCTCTGATGGTTCGGCAGGTCCCGCAGCCGCACCCATGACCTGACCCTTTTCCCGATCTTCTCCACCCGCTCGGCGATAGGGTGATGCCAGTCATGGTCCGAACCGTCCGGCCCTTCCTTCATCGCGGTTGCTACCGGCAGCATCTCGATCATCCCATACATCTCCGGCATCACGAGCGACCAGCCGAACTCGGTGCTGCCCATCCCGTCCCGGGATTCTTCCCATTCCTTCTCGGACCGGTAATAGAGGATGACCGGGTGGAAGACCGGGACTCCGAGATCCCTGAAAACCGTAACGGGAGCTGCTGCATCAGGGGAGAGCGAAGAGGACTGGAGGCTGACCAGGGCGTCGACCCTCCCGGAGAAGAACGACCGGATGACCTCGGCACCACTGGCAGCCCCTGCCTCCTGGTCTCCGCTCCCGGTCGAGAACACGGCAATCACATTCATGTCCTTCTCAAACTCCCGGATGAGTGCATCGATGACCGCCAGGTCGCGGTTCACCCAGTACAGGCGGTAAAAGAGGATACCGACCGTCTTTTCGTGACGCTGCCCGTACCAGGAGAGGTACTCATCCACGCCGGGAAATGCGCCCGGGGAATCGGGGTGGTAGATCCCCTCCCAGAGGTCTTCGGCCGGTGGATCGTACTCCCCGCCCGCTCCCAGACATTCTGCGGCGAGGTATCGCAGCAGGTTCTCCATGTTTGCCTGTCCACCGTAGGTGAAGTAGGCGTTTACCGTAGCTACCGTCTTCAGGGGAGCTGTAGAGGCAGCCCAGAGAGACTGGTCGTATCCGAACGAGATGACCGGGATGGCGGGGTCAAGGCCGGGGATCAGTTCATCCCAGTAGGCATCCTGGGTAGGGTGGAGGAGGACCAGGTCCGCAGCCCTGAGATCCTCGCGGCATGCTTTGAGGACGTCGGGGTCCCTGAGCCGGAACGTTGCCCAGCTTTGCACCTCGATCCCGGTCGCCTCTGCAGCCTTCCGGATCATCGGGATTTCGCTCCCCCAGAGGACGGCCCTGATCTTCATGCCGTCAGCTCCTGGAACGGGCGGATCGGGATGACCTGCAGGTATCCGGACTCCCTTGTGACCATCGCCTCCACGTCATACACATCCCTGATCAGCGCTTCAGTCAGGAGCTCGGACGGCTTCCCCAGCGCAACGATGTGACCCTCTTTCATCACCATCAAACGGTCACAGAACCGGGAGGCCAGGTTCAGGTCATGGACCGCCATGAGCACTGAGGTCTGCTTCTCCCTGGCGACGTGCTGGACAAACTCCATGACCTCGAGCTGGTGGCGGAGATCAAGGGCGCTGGTGGGTTCGTCGAGGAGCAGCAGGGACGGGTCCTGGACCATGGCCCGGGCAATCATCACCTTCTGCCGCTCACCCCCGCTGATCTGGGTCATCTTGCGGAATGCGAGGTGCTGGATCCCCAGGGCTTCGATAATCGAACTGACCCGTTCGAAATCCTCGTCACTGACCGACCACCTGATGTAAGGCCGTCGGCCAAGGAGGATGGTTTCAAAGACGCTCATGGACATGCCGATGGTAAACGCCTGGGGGACATAGGCGATGACCCGGGCGACCTCGGTCGTGGTCAGATCCTGCAGGTTCTTCCCTGCAAACTCGACCTTCCCTTCCGGCTCATAAATTCGGTCAATACACTTGATCAGTGTGGTCTTCCCGCATCCGTTCGGGCCGGCCACGCCCATTAGTTCTCCAGGTCCGACTGAGAACGAGACGTTGTGCAGAATCTCCCGCTCTCCATAGCGGAAGGAGAGATCGTGGACATTCAGGGTCACCAGTATCCCTCCCTTTGACGCAGAAAGAGGTAGAGGAAAAAGGGGATCCCGATGAACGCGGTCATGATCCCGACCGGGATGATGGAAGGTGCAAGGAGGGTCCTTGCAAGGCTGTCAGCGGTAAGCAGGAGCGCTCCCCCGACAAGCCCCGATGCTGGCAGCAGGAACCGGTTGTCTCCCCCGATTGCAAGACGGGTGATGTGGGGTGACACAAGCCCGATAAACCCTATCACCCCGGTAAAGCAGATGATGACCGCAGTGATGAGCGATGCGAGCAGCATGAGGCGGGTCCGGGTCCGGCTGACGTCAACCCCCATGCTCTTTGCCACCTGGTCACCCTGCCCCAGGGCGTTGAGGTCCCACGACCGCAGCATGATGTAGGGGAGGCAGATGCTGACGACCACGGTCACGAGCGCGAGCTTAGGCCACGTTGTCCGCTGCAGACTGCCAAACATCCAGAAGACCACTTCCTGGAGCTGGTCTGTGGTCCCGATATACTGCAGGAACGACGTCATAGCAGTGAAGAGGTACATCAGGATGATCCCGGCAAGGATCATGCTCTCGGGAGATATGCCCCGGTAACGGGAGAGGCTGTAGATGCCGAACGCTGCGAGGAGTGTGAATACAAATGCCGAGATGATGACTGCCAGATCATTGCTGACCCCGCCGATGCCAAAGACGATGACCAGGGAGGCACCAAAAGCCGCAGCCGCCGAAATCCCGAGGGTAAACGGACTCGCGAGCGGGTTTCGCAGTACCCCCTGCATCACGGCTCCTGCAATGCCGAGCCCGAACCCAGCAGCGATGGCGAAGAGGATCCGATGGAGGCGGTATTCCCAGACGATGGTGGTGGCCAGAGGAGAACTTTCAGCCAGTGACGGGAAGAAGCGTGCCACGATTGCGGCGTAGACTTCACCTACGGTCAGTCCGGCAGACCCGAGTGTCGTGGCAATCCCGACGAGTGCCAGGATCAGGATACAGCACCCAGCAACAAAGAGATACCGTTTCGCAGTAAACCGGTGGTACTCCTCTTTAAGATGCCCGATCTCCCCTGCATGTGCTTTCTGGTCCAGGATACTTCACCCCTGCATTACCCGGGATACACAAAGATCAATCCGTTTGTCGATGGAGGTTGCAACCCCTGGTAGCGGGACAGGTACTCAGCGTGGACGGCCGGAGGGTCAAGGTCGGCAAAACGCCCGGGATAGAACCACTTGGCCAGGTACTGGATCCCGATAAAATGCTGGGGACCCCCAAAGATATCGGTGTGGAGCAGGTAGGTGTTGCCCTCCCTGACTGCTTCCAGGGATTCCCAGCCTTTCCGGGAGATAAGGTCACGATATGCCTGCTGGAACATGGTTTCGTTCCCTCCATCATATCCGCCGAAGCTGTATTTGCCCGACCCGATCAGCTTGATGATGACCTGGGGGGACCGTTCGAGCACGGCTTCGGGATCGATCTCCGGGTATTCTGCCGGTTCGCTGGAAAAAATGTTCGATCCCCCTGCCATCCGTATTTTCTGGTCATAGCCGGAACCTGCAGCACAGCTCTTGTAATCCGTCCAGGTCTCGAAATAGACCCTGACCTGTTCATCTTCCGGGATAGCCGGAACCCGGCTGGTGACGGCATTGATATTCCCGGTATAGAATTCCCGGAACTCCTGCCCCCGTTCCTGGCAGTCCAGCAGTTCGCTCAACACCCCGATTTCCTGAGGGTAACTCTCGGGAAGGTACCCGTCAAACCGGAGAACGGTGATGTCCGGTGATGTCCGGGCAAGTGTCGCTTCGATCTCGTCACACGACGATTTGCTGACGGTTGCGTAGAGGAACACTGCATCAGGGTGGAGCGAGACGATCTTCTCATAATCAGGCGCCCATATCGATCCTATCCCTGCAGTGCCGGAAAATTCCGGGAAAAACTCGGTCTTCTGCAACGTGTACTTGTCGACACCAACCACGTGCGTGGTATTGTACCCGATGGAGCGCATGGTCTCCAGGGTTTCGGAGTTCATCACGACCACACGATGGAGCGGGCGATAGATCACCCGTTCCTTTCCGGACGTGTCGATGATGCTCTTGGGGGTCCCGTTCCAGAACATGTAGACATACGCGGCATCCTGTGCAACCTGCACCGCTTTTTCATCATGGAGGGCCTCGAGGATCACCGCGGCAAGCTCGGTCCGCTCTACCTGGTTATTCCCGCTGGTATCCCCGGGGAGTGCTGCCGAAACGGATCCAGCCAGGCCGATAATCATCAGGACCAGCATGAAAATAGAATGCGGCTTCACGGGCTTCTCCTCCGCAGTGAATAGCCTAACCCGAGGCTAGCCAGAGCACCCCCTATCACAGCCGGTCCCAGCGGGGCAGTATGCTCACTGGGGTCTTTGCTGGCTGCGGGGTCGTCACCACCGGCAGGGATGATCTCAACGGTTCCCGAGCCGGATATCCGTGCTCCCGGCAAGTTACTCTTCTCGCCCGTGACCATGGAGAGAGAGGTTCCCAAAATCTCTCCCTTTACCCCCGGGTTCAGGGTGATGAGGTACGACACCTCCTGCTCTCCGATGACTGCAAGCGTGAGCGCCGTCCCATTGGTCTGGTACTGCCCGGACGGGAGCGAGACATCGCTCACGGCCATGCCTTCCGGCAGTGTCTCGGTGATGCCGGCCACGGTCCCTTCCGGCATGGTGAGCACAACGCGATATGTCGAATTCCCCGCCGGAATAACGGACCGTTCGATGGGGCTGGCCATGGCCCCCTGGACCAGCAGGAACAGGAGGGTCAGGCAGGCTATCCCAGCGATGAGGTGCCCTCGTTTCATATTCATGACTATAGGCTGGTGTTACATTTAATAATAATTATTTTACTTTGTCGACAAAATTTCAAAGTTTCTTTCAACTTATCACAATATTGGTATATTCGTAGCAAAACATACTTAGTATAATTCCATTTCATAAGTACTCCGGCCCTGCCCTATGGCGTGCTCCACATCTGCTGCAGGGATTTTCGGAAGTGCTATCTTCCAGGGAATAAGACGATGATTCAGAGATCCCCCTTTCCAGGGCAGAGGAATTAGAATGATCCCGATCGAGACCCATGACCTGACCAAGTTCTACGGACCTCTCTGTGCCGTGAATCACCTCAATCTCGAAGTGGGTAATGAGATCTTCGGGCTCCTTGGTCCGAACGGATCCGGGAAGACCACAACGGTTTTAATGCTCACCACGCTGCTCCGGCCAACCGAGGGGTCTGCCCTGATCTGCGGGCATGATATCGGGAGGGAGGCCCAGGAGGTACGCAGGCTGATCAGCTACGTTCCCCAGGACATGGCCGTGGACATAAAACTGACGGGGCGGGAGAACGTCGCCCTGTTTGCCAAGCTTTACGGGATATCCCGGCGGGACGAGACGATCGATCGGGTGCTCGAAATGATGGACCTCTCTTCCCGGGCGGAGGACCTGGTGCGCACCTACTCGGGCGGGATGCGAAGGAGGCTTGAGCTTGCACAGGCCCTTGTCCACGAGCCGAAGGTGCTCTTCCTGGACGAGCCTACCATAGGGCTCGATGTCGCGGCGAGGAGGAAGATATGGGAGCATATCCGTACCTTGAAGTCCAGGGGGATGACCATCTTTGTGACCACTCACTACATGGACGAAGCTGATCACTCCTGCGACCGGGTGGCGATTCTTGACCATGGAAGAGTGGTTGCTATCGATACCCCCTCTCGGTTGAAGGGCCGGATTGCAAAGGATATCATCAGTGCCCAGATATCCGGAGAGTTCCCGGAGACTTTTCCCGAGGGAGTGGAGTATCTTGGCGAGAGGGACGGAGAAACGGCACTCTTCTCATCCGAGCATGGGTCAGAGATGGTGCCGATCCTCTTCCGATGGCTCGAAGAGCAGGGTGCGATTGTGCATTCCCTCTCTGTCAGGGAACCAACCCTCGATGATATCTTCCTGGCCCTGGTTGGGACAAGGGACGAGGGGTCCGGATTTGATGACCACAAGTTCAGGACCATGCTGCGGAGGCGCTGAATGAGAGACGTCATCTACTATTTCGAGCGTGACTTCCTCCGCTGGATACGGGGGAAGCTCTCGGTGGTCTCAGCCTTGGTGATGCCGGCAGCCTGGCTGATCTTCGTCGGTTTGGCTCTCCCGACGACCTTTACGACCAACTATATCGATTTCATCACGCCGGGCATCCTGGTACTCACCATGGTCGGTGCCTCGCTTCAGGGCGGGTCCCTCTTGATCTTTGACAAGATCCTGGGGTTCCTGAACAAGTTCCTGGCACTTCCGTCTCCGAGAGAAAGTATCCTCTTCGGCAAGATCTTGTTCATCACCACACGGGGCCTCCTCCAGGCAACGGTCATCCTCGCCCTGGCATTCCTCCTGGGGGCGGCCCTATTCCCTCCGGGCGGACTCCTCCTCACCTATGCCATCCTCGCCGTCTTCGGGATCCTTCTCTCCTCTTTCTCGACCACGATTGCCCTCTCACTCTCTGACCACGATGCCTACGCAGCCTTCACGGCCATGATCAGCATGCCGCTCTTCTTCAGCAGCAGCGCCCTGATGCCATACGATGTCATGCCACCCTGGCTCCGGTTTTTTGCCTACATCAACCCGGTCAGCTATGCCATCGACAGCATCAGGGCTCTCCAGAGCGGGATGATTGCTTGGTCGAGGATGGCGGAACTGGTGCTCCTCAGCATCCTGGTGGTCAGCATCAGCATCCACCAGTTCCGGAAGGTCACCCTTTGAGAAAGATGCCAGAACAATTTTAATACGAAAATGGCTCCGCCATTTTCATTTGTATGCTTGTGTCTCGAAGAGAATTATGTCGTTTTTTGGTAGATCGTCAGTCCTGACAAGGCTACAGAGAGAGCGCCATCAATGCCATTTTACTCTTCGATCTTCATCGTGCTGAGTTTCACCAGATCAATCCCTTTAATTGCCATGAAACGTTCGGTAAGAGCCTTGATCTGGGCCCCTTCGTCATGAACGAGAATGATATCGAGGCAGTTTTCCTGGTGCACATGGACATGAAGACACGCTTTTATTGTCGACCGGAATTCATGCTGGATGTCATTGATGACTTTGAGCAGCCCAATGTTAGTAGTATTGTATACCATCGAGATGATCCCATGGCGCTCACCTTTCACTTCTGACATCCACGTATAATTTGTAATATATGCCCGGACGGCATCCCTTATACCTTCAGACCGGGAAGAATACCCGCGTTCATCGATGATTTTATCGAATTGTTCCAGCAGAATCCCCGGCATAGAGATCCCGATCCGGCAGAGATCGTTTTCATTGGACATACTCGTACAAACGAATTTGTGGTATTGGTATTAAATATTTCGACATAATTTTATTTTTCTTATTACTTAGTGATACAGATATTCAGTTCATGCTGATACAATACGCAGCGTGCAATGTGGTAAAGAGGTCTGTGTAATCGGCGGTGCCATGGTGTATCGAAATGAATCCTTCAAGAAGCCGGTACCAGAAGCTTCCGGTGCCCTGGGTAGGCAACTCTGGTAAGACTATACTAAGAATTAGTGTGAACAAATAAAAAAATATTTAATAGATGTGTGATAAGGAGAGTGTGGGGGTGAACGCAGGTTCAAACCAGGGGAAATCCACCAATGTCCCTGTCATCTTCTCGTGAAATGGCAGGGGATCACGCTTTCAGAAAATCCACATGATGAATGACCGTTATGAAAGTAAAAGTGGTTACCGATACAAAACCGGCAGTCCTGAATACGGAAAAGGATATCTGTCTCTACAGTGCGCTCCGGCCATCGTCCGAAGGATCAGAGGCCCATGTTCGGGGGAGGGATCTCTATCTTCATCGGAGAAAGGCCGGAAAAACCATGTATTACTACCACCTCTGGACCCTTAAGCCAGACGAGGTGGAAACCATCATGCCAGTCTCCTCACGCCTTGCTGAAAGGTTTCTCGCATCAAAGGGAATTATCTGCCAAGATTTACCGGGAGCGAAGGCTGCCCTCACACTATTACAACAGGGATACGGGATTCCCGAAGAGTTCTAAATAATCTCATCCCGTTTTTTATACCTGATTCATTGTTCGTATACTTTTATAGAGGATGAAAATGCCGAAGGCACTTTCATAGAAAAAGAGAACACGTTTCCAACCCAGGCTTTACCAGCTGGGGAATACCGGATGAATACCGGATCTTTCCTTCCCCTATCCTCGGATTTTCAACTATTCATGACATAGATGTTCATTGCCCGGCTGCTACTTCCTGCAGCATTGGAGACCGTGAGACTGACCTTGTAGTATCCAGGGGATTGGTACGTGTGGGAGGGATCCTTTGCGTTCGAGGTTGCCCCATCCCCAAATTTCCATAGGAACGTGTTGGGGTTATTATAGCTCTCATCGGTGAACGTCACGTTCAGGGGAGCGGTTCCGGAAAGCTTATCGGCCGAGAACAAGGCTATCGGTCGCATGGGTCGAGCTGACACCTCGATATACTGGTTCTTTATCTCCTCGTCCATGCCATCAGGACCGCGGACGGTCTGCTTCACCGTGTATTTCCCTGATGACATGAAGAATTTGAGCGGATTCTTCATTCTGCTGTCCACGATGCCATCATTGTTGAAGTCCCATTCATATGAGCTGACAGGCCCCGTGGACTGGTCAGTGAACCGGACCGCCAGAGGGGTATATCCCGAAACCGGTGATGCGGTGAACTGTGCAGAGATCGTGGGAGTAGGAGTGCTGACGGTAATGTAACTGGTCTTCACCTCGCTGTCGCTGCCTCCCGGCCCGGTCACAGTCAGCCGGATATCGTATGCACCTGCTGAGGTGAACGTATACGAGTTGTCACCGGCCAGTGTGAACGTCGTCCAGGTGCTCGCCGAACTCAGCTTGTATTCCCAGGCACGGGACGTGATACTGCCGCTCGAGGTGTCCGTGAACACGACCTTCAGCGGGGCATTCCCATTCACCGGCGTCCCGCTGAACGCTGCCACCGGTGCCGGAGTCACTGCAGCTACCGTGATGTAACTGGTCTTCACCTCGCTGTCGCTGCCCTTCAGCGGGGCATTCCCATTCACCGGTGTCCCGCTGAACGCTGCCACCGGTGCTATCGGGGCCACGGTCTTTTCAACAACGAGGATGACGTTTGTGGCATACATATTGTCACCATCGGTTCCCGAACCGTAACTCTGGAGCCGGGCTTCGTTAGCACCGCTCGCGAGTGCACTGGTCACATTATAGGATGAGAATCCGATCTGGGGACCTGACCGATAGTCTGGCCAGAAGCCAGGAAATTCGTTGTCGTTGAAGAAGAACCTGCTCTTGCCACTGTCACCTGCGCTCTGGAGGAAGGCGATGGCCTGTGCATTGGCAACACCGCTCGTGTTCACACCGGCGAAGTTGGCGTAGGCAGTGGCCTCATCATTCGTGACGGAACGGGCCGTGCCGGCATAGAGGCTGTCGCACTCGTCGTTGATCCAGATAGTCTTTTCCGAAGTTGCGGGGTCCTGGTAGACCACAACGAGGTAGGCACCATAGATGCCATTGTCATTCCCCGGCAGGGATGTGATGGTCATGCTGTTGCCGGCAGTGAGGAACTGGCCTGTAACATCATAGACAAAGATCCCCTGCTCCCGGTCACTGTAGGTCCCCCAGCCCTTGGTATCCTTATAGGTGGCAGCCGGTGATATGATAGCGCCGTTGAACGTCACCGTCCAGAGGGGGCTACCGCCGGGGGTCTGGTCCCAGGTGTATCCCTGGTAGAGCCGGGCGCTCGTGACGGTCGCTCCTGCCGGGACAGGAAGGTCGGATGCTGTCCAGCCGGTGGTCCTTTCCGTCCATCCGGCCGAACCATAGGTAGCGTTCCCGACAGAGTAGACCAGCCCGTAGTGACCGTTGAATGGCCCGGCCTGCGTGGTGATGTCATCCCCCCCGGTCCAGCGCTTGCCCTTGTACCCGTTGTTGTAGACAGTCAGAGCTGCCGGGGTCAGCACGTTGTTGGTTTCATCAGACTCTGTGATGATGCCGGCAGAATCCGCAGTTGCCGTAACCATGACGGTGTCGCCGCCCGTGCGGGAGACAGTATCGGTGACGGTGACGGTGCTGTTTTCACCCGCTTCCAGTGCGATGATTGTTGTTGTGTAGACAGTCCCTCCAACATCAACAGAGAGGGTCGATGCACCTGCAGAGCCGATACCCTCGTTCCTGACATTAATGGTTATGACATTTGGTTCATTGGCGAAGAGATAGGCCCCAGCACCCACATTTGGCTTAATCTCTGTCACAATCAGGTCAGGTTGTTCCTCTGAAGCGCTGCGGACGGTGAGGGTAGCAAGGGTTGTCTTGAACGAGCCCCCGTTGTTCGTGTACCCGAAAAAGCTTGCAGAGCCTGCAGTGATTCCACTGGTCACATCCCATGCGTGCGTCTCGAAGTAATTGTAGGGGACAATGGGATCCCCGCCTGTGGGTGTCAGGGTATTGAAGGTATACAGAGCATCCTTACTGGCGAGACCGACATTCCTGAGCGTTGCCGTGGTGAATCCGGCAGGAACAGCGGTTGTGTCGAAGCTGGTCGTGACGCCGGCTGCTCCGGAAGCCTGGTAGTCATGGCCGGTATTCACCCAGTACATGACCTGATCGGAGTCACCATCATTATAGGCAACGATGAGCGTGATCTCTTTCACCCGGCCATCGAAGGTGGATGTGTTAAGGTTCTCCGTCTTGACAAAGGCTGCCGGGTTCTGCGCAGTGATCAGGTTCGTCACATTGTACCAGATACGATAATCGGAATAACACCGGTCCATGTGATCGTTCACCGGATACACATTGCCGTCAGTGGAGGAGGCGGTCTCCTGATCCTCCACCCCAAGGGTAGTTTCGTAGGTCCCATCCCCATTGCCGTCAAACTTTACCGTGGTCTGTCCATGGCGGTTGTCCGTCCCGGCAGCGTATACCACGGTTTCCAGCCTTGCCCACTGGATGGTGGTGAACGCGGGGATCGTGTAGGATTGGGTGTATTCTTTCACTCCCGGCGGGGTTACCTGGTTGTTCCACGGTGGATTCTGGAAAGCACCGACGTAGAGGTCACCGGACACGGTGCCGTTCTTGGTGGTCGAGAGCGGTAGTGTGCCAGCTGATACAATTCCCACCAGACAGATGCATAGGATTAGGATAACAACACTTCTGTGCTGTATTATTGTTCTCATATTTTTCATCATCATTCTTTCACCTTTTTTAAGAGCAATACAAATGAATCCCTGTCCCGATACGGCTGAACGAGCAGTCCCCGAATAACCATGGGAGCAGGATTCGCTGCTGAAAATGTGACTTCCATTGATAATAACCTCTTAATACAGTAATTCAGAGATTAGAAGCAATCAATTTCGCTTGTCTTTCATGTTCAGATATCCTATTATCGTATATAAATAAAGATATTCCTTATCGTTTTTTATCTTTAAGACTAAGATTTGTAATTACAAAGTAATACCATTTTTAATTATTGTATCAAGAATTTTAAAAAGACTTAAATAAAATATTAATTGGTTTGAGGACTATATGCCAAATGATAGTGATATATGTCGGATTGGAATATCGATGCCCAGGTTCCTGCTCGAAAAATTTGCCAAAATTATCGATGAGCCAGGGTATTCTTCCCGATCATAAAGGATCAGAGACGCCGTCCACCACGTCAGCAGGAATGTGATTGTCAATTATTCACCTCCTCCTAACAATCACAAAGCCTCCTTCTCACGATGTATTTATAAGGGACGATAGAACGGAACTATGAGCGGTCCAATACTAAAAATCGGTGTTATTGAGAACGAATCCGCTCACCCTTTTAAAAAAATCACATGATACACCGTTAAGACACAAGCAGAAAAGATAAAAGTACCGAAGACTTCATTAGAACGGGAGAGGGGGGATTAGTCATCCCCCGGATTATCTCCTCTTGGTGTCACGGTGCAGTGATTGCAAATTGATCGCTCGTATTAGTGCAGCCGGGATAGCTAGTGCTGGTAACCCTGATCAGATAGTCATTCCCTATAGGAGTGTTTGGTGGAATATTTAGAGAGTAAGAGCCTTTACCTGCATCACCGATGGGAAAACTGGGGATCCTTGCAAGGACTTTTGTGCCTTTGATCGCCTCAATTTTTACCGTGGAACCTGGATTGCCTGAATAAGCCCACTCGATGATACAGGTCGATCCCTGTTTCCAGTCTACCCCTCCATCGGGAGAGATCACGGTGATTGCGGATTGAACCGTGAAGGAATCAGCGCTTGTATCGGTATACGCAGGACTACTGGTGCTAGTAATCTTTACCCTGTAATCATCACCGTGAGGCGCGTTGTAAGGAACATCCACACTAACAGAACCAGATGTGGTGGGAATACTGGTGAGTGTTTTCAGGACGTTTGATCCTTTCAGGAATTCGATTTTCACGGTGGATCCGGGATCGCCGGCGTAGGTCCAGTTAATGAACTGAATGGAACCCTGCGTCCAGATCTCAGCACCATTTGGTGATACTAGATTGATAGATGAGCTACTATCGGCACTGATGGTGAATGGTGCGTTGCTGGTATCGGTATAATATGGATTGCTGGTACTGGAAATCCGGAACCGGTAATTATCACCAATGGGCGTATTGGAAGGAACCGTGAGGTTAAAGAAACCTGACCCGCCGGACCCGATAGAAACGCTGGGGATTGTCGCTATTACCGTTTCTCCCCGAAGTGCCTCAATTTTTACCGTGGACCCTGGATTTCCGGAATAGCTCCACTGAACCGACTGGGAAGACCCCAGCACCCAGACCTCGCCGCCATCTGGTGACACCACCGCAATCGGAGAACTAATGGTGAACTGGCCATCGCTGGTATCAGTAATGGTAGGATTACTGGTGCTCGTAACTCGTATACGATAATTAGTTCCCAGGGGCGTTCCTGAAGGCACTGTTAGGTTGAAGAAACCTGACCCGCCGGACCCGATAGAAACGCTGGGGATTGTCGCTATTACCGTTTCTCCCCGAAGTGCCTCAATTTTTACCGTGGCCCCAGGATTGCCGGTATAATTCCACTTGATAGTCTCGGTGGATCCCTGTGTCCAGTTCTCCCCCCCTTTTGGAGTCACCACTGTAATAGTCGGCTCATTGACGACAAGAATGACGTTCATCGCATACATGTTGTCCCCCTTCGTTCCCGGATCTAAACTCTGAAGCATTGCTATGTTATCGTTGCTTGCAAGAGCAGCAGTCACATCATAGGTAGAAAAGCCGATCTGTGGTCCGGACAGATAATCTAACCAGAAGCCGGGGTATTCGTTGCTATTGAACAAGAACTTGCTTTTATTCACATCCCCGGCGCTCGCAAGGATGGCGGTGGCGTGCGCATTTCCAATGTTGGTGGTGTCGATCCCGGAAAAGGTCGCATACGCGGTTGCCTCATTTGTGGTTACTGAATACTGAGCCTGGGACTGTACCATATCAAACTCGTCATTGATCAGGATCTGCTTATTGGTAGACTCTGGGTCACTGTAGACAACCAGAAGGTATGCTCCGAAGAGGGCATAGTCGTTGGTTATTCCGGCTGTTCCTTCAGGAGTCAGGACAAGTGTGTTCCCTGCCGAGTTATACAGGCTGGTGGTATCGTAGACATACAGACCGTATGGGTAGTTGTAACTGCCAAAGCCCTTACTATCCTTGTAGGTTGCAATGGGGGAAAGCGCATTGCCGTTGAATGATACCATGAATGCCGGGTCAATACCCATCTTGTTGTATGAGTAGGGTTGGTAGAGCCGTGCACTGACTACCGTTGCCCCAATCGGGATTGGCAGGTCGGTCGAGGACCAGGCAACCGAGGCGGTGGTCCATTTTGCGGATCGATAGACAGCGTTGCCAGTGGAGTAGACGATATTGTACTTCCCGTTGAACGTGGCCTGCGTGGTAATGTCGGAGCCACCAGTCCAGCGTTTGCCCTTGTACCCGTTATTGTAGACGGTAAGGGCTGCCGGGGTCAGCACGTTGTTGGTTTCATCAGATTCAGTGATGACGCCGGCAGAATCCGCGGTTGCCGTGACCGTTACGCTGGCGTCGCCGGTGCGGGAGACGGTATCGGTCACGTTGACCGTGCTGGTCGCACCAGCGGCAAGGGCCCCGACTGCTGCCGTGTAGACCGTGCCACCGACATCAACACCAAGTGTCGAGGCAGCGGCAGCACCAGTCCCGTTGTTCTTCACGGTTACCGCGATCGCATTCGGTTCATTGGCGAACATGAAAGCACCCGCACCCACGTTGGGGTTGAGGGCAGTCACGATGAGGTCGGGCTGCTGGACCGGGGCTGGACTGCGGACGGTGAGGGCTGCAATGGTGGTTTTGAACGAACCACCGTTGTTAGTGTACCCGAATGAGCTAGCAGACCCCGCAGTGATTCCGCTGGTCACGTCCCATGCGTGCGTCTCGAAGTAATTGTAAGGGGCGACAGGATCTGCGCCTGTGGGTGTCAGGGTATTGAAGGTATACAGAGCATCCTTACTGGCGAGACCGACATTCCTGAGCGTTGCCGAGGTGAATCCGGAAGGAACAGCGGTTGTGTCGAAGCTGGTCGTCACGCCGGCTGCTCCCGAAGCCTGGTAGTCATGGCCGGTGTTCACCCAGTACATGACCTGATCAGCGTCGTCGTCGTTATAGGCAACGATAAGCGTAATCTCTTTCACCCGGCCATCGAAGGTAGACGAGTCAAGGTTCTCTGTCTTGATGTATGCTGCCGGGTTCTGTGCCGAGATCAGGCTAGTGACATCATACCAGATCCGGTAATCGGAGTAGCACCGGTCCGAGTGGCCGTTCACCGTGTATACTTCGCCATCCGGTGATGATGCGGTCTGCTGGTCCTCCTCCCCGAGGGTGGTCTCGTAGGTCCCGTCACCATTGCCGTCAAACATTACGGTGGTCTGTCCGTGGCGGGTGTCCGTTCCGGCAGCATACACCACAGTCTCCAGGCGCGCCCACTGAATGCTGGTAAACGCGGGGATCGTATAGGACTGGGTGTATTCTTTCACTCCTGGCGAGGTCACCTGGTTATTCCATGCCGGATTCTGGAAAGCACCAAGATAGAGGTCGCCGGAGACTGTTCCGCTCTGGGTTGTCGAGAGCGGAAGGGTGGCAGCCGATACCGCTCCCGGAATGACAAGGAGCATGAACAGGGCTAATATGCCCAGGATAGTCAGAGTTTTCATAGCAATACTCCATCCGCGGGTGGCATGCCGCGGGTATACAAAAGAGCACGAGTGGCTACCATAAATAAATTATGATTTTTCTTTAATTTCTTCATACTTTTTGTAATATTAACTAAATAAGATAGAATTTTTTGTACAATAATTTTAGAGAAGTATAATTATTGGACCGGGAACCAGGCACCCTGGTAACGGACCTGGGGTAAAAAAGTATCCCTCCCCAGTCCTGTGTGTCCGGTCAGACCTGAGATCGCCCCGTTTGAAATAAACCGGTTATTGCCGAGATTGTACATACTGGTCAGCGGTCCGAAACATCCCCCATCGGTCATGTACTAAATACCGCGTGCACCGCTCCTCCTGCCCTGGTCTGATCACCACTTCTTAAGTATGCGACTCCTCCTTCCCGACCAGCTTCACGATATTGATCGCGGTCGCCAGCGAAGGGATGACGATCGGAGTTCTTTCCCCGGTAATGTGGCCGGAAAGATAGCCTTTCGCCCCAAGAGGGGAACTCGTGATGTCCAAGCTGCTGTATACGTTGTACTCCTGGATCCGGATGTTCATCCGATTATTTCCGGTTATATGGGGATTGGGGGTGAGGGAGCAGTGAAGCAGGACGCATATCGAAAGTGCAATCGCCACTCCGGGAATTCCTGGCAGTCTGCAAGTCCCGGAAAAGAAGGATCATCTGGAAAAACGAGCTATTTCCGGTAACGCTTGTATCGTTTGTGTGCTTCTTCAATGGTGGTTACTTCAAAGACGCCGATGGTATCGTCTGGCAGGATATCAAAAAAAATCGTATACCTGCGGGCAACATGTAACCGGCAATGTCCGCCCTCAAGTACTTCGACATCCCGTGCGGTCCGGGGATTGACGAGCGAGACGATGTGTTCTTTCACGAGCCTGCGGTCTGATTCCTGCAGACTGTTCACGTACTTCAGGGCTTTTTTGTCGATGACAACCTTCACGGTGATCCCGGGTCCCGCATCATCTGGGCCATCTCGGGGTCTGATTCAATCGGCACGTACTGTGCATCCCGTGCCCGCTTGTCGAGATACTCGATGAACTCATCGCGTTTGCGGTCCCTGATGATACGTTCGATAACATCTCCAACCCGTTCGCCGGGTCTCTTGAGACCAAACAGTGTCTGTTTAATCTCCGGAGATACCATGACCCTCTCGGTTAATGCTGTTTTTTGCATGAGTGATTCACGATCACCTACTCTTGGACATTCAGGATAATAATCCTTTTTATCTACTTTATCCCTTTTCAAGACCTGGAACACTTCCCGAATACCATCGACTCACCCCAAGATACCCGCTCTTCACCCCCTGAAAGTTCATGGCGGACGATTCAAATAAATATCCTGAATTACCCCAAGGCCGCAACTTGCAGCCATGACCCCTGCATGATCCGCCCTTGTCAGGGGCCGAACGCCGCATGTACCGCCTTCTCCTGCCCGGGTGTGATCATCACTTCGTAGGTATGCGACTCCTCCTCCCCGACCAGCTTCACGACATAGATCCCGGTCGCCAGCGAAGTGATGACGATCGGAGTTTTTTCCCCAGTGTTGCGGCCGGAAAGATAGACCTTCGCCCCGGGAGGGGTACTCGTGATGTTCAGGCTGCCGTGGGAGTACGGCTCAAGCCGGATGAAGACCTTCTCATCGATCGGGTTGTTCATGGCATCAATCATCGAGAATTCTTTCTCTGCAGGCAGATAGCCCGGTGCCTGGACCGTGACCCTGTGCAGACCGGGCGACACGTTCGCTAGAGCTGCCGGAGTCCGGAGCCCGGTCGGGAATCCGTCAAAGAGGATATCGCTCCCGGACGGATCCGAAGTGATGACCACCGTGAGCAACTGGGAATCAGAAGGCTCTGACCTGATTGTCATAGTGCTCCCTGATTCCAGCTGTGGTAGTATGTTCCTTGAGATATACCTGCCATCATGAAGGATCACGATATAGGCTGGCGTTCCATCTGCCTCGGACGCACCCGGCAGCTCAAGAGGCGGTCCTCTCCCGTTGACCGTGAATGAAGAGCCCGCGTAGTCCTGTGAAGTGAAGTTCAGCGTCCGGGTAAACTCCGTCCCCTCCATGAAAGTGACTGCGGTGATGCTTCCGGCCGGCACGTAGACCCTCCGGGATGCCGGGAACACGGTATTCTTCTTCTCAACTCCGATGGTATGATACCCTTCGCGGAGGCCATATATCACCTGCTGGGTGACCTGGTCGGTCTTCCGCCCGTCCACCAGAATGATCGCTTCCGAGGGATAGGACTTGACATAGACCCCGCCGAGTTTTCCGTTTCCGGAAGAGGAAGCGGTCGAAGCAGCTGGCTTTGCCGGTACGTACGGAGTGAAAATGACGTGCAGGTCGTAATCACCAGACGGGGTCAGCGAGGCACGGTATGACTCATAGCCGTCAAGGGTGACCGTTACCTCCTGCGGTTCACCCCGGGAGACTGGTATCACGACAGGGGTGAGATCATCGTACTGGTCACCATTCACTCTGACAGATGCCCCCTCGGGATCGGTGATGACCGTCAAGTTGACCTCCGTGGAGAGATTGGTTGCCGGAGCTAATGGTCCAACTGATTGTGCGGAAGAAGGCATGATCGGGGCAAAGATACGCTGGAACATCCAGCTGAAGAACCCTGTCCCCTGCTGCCCGGTATCAGGGGTTGCAGGAACCAGGGTCCCTCCGTTGGTTGGTGTCCTCGTCACACGGACTGGTTCCTGCCCGGCCGATTGGGTTGCAGCAAGACCTGCAGGAATTTCGGTGCCTCCCGGCACGACCACCAGCACCGCCCCCCTGTTCTCCAGGTAGTCCCCCCGCTTCAGGGTGAGGTAACTCTCTATCGTGGCCTCGTTAGAGCCTGGGCGGATACTTTCCAGGACATCAAACATGGCGATGCTGGTCGCGGATGAACCGTTCACGAGCAGGTTATCCCATTCTGCTCCGTTGAAGGTGATCCGGTTCTCTTCATTGGGCTCTCCGGATGCTGCGGTGCTGATCAGGAAGATCTTTGCCGCTGAGAGAGACGCGGGGACGCCCTCAAAGGGGAAGACGGTGGTCGCATCTTCAGAGCTGGTCTCAAACTCCGGCCCGGCCAGCAGCACGTCACTCCCTTCCGCGATCCAGTACAGGGTGGGAGTGCCCCCCCCGGTCTCGGTTGCGAGCACGAGAAGCAGGCCATAGACCGCAAACGTCTCGTCGCCTTTCCCGGCATTTCCAACCGAGAAGTTGTAGTTTCCGGATACCGTGACCAGGTCCCGGATATCGTAGGCAAAGGTCGTTGCAGGATAATCATAGATGCCGAACCCCTTCCGGTCAGAGTAGTGTGCGGCAGGTGGGAGGGTGGTGCCCTGGTACTGCAGGACAAGGGGAGCGGCAAGCCCCTCCCGCTTCTTCTCATCATGGTCCCAGGTCGTGTAGACGTAGAGCCGGGCGAGTCGTATCTCATCCCCTCCGGAAACGGGTACCGGCAGGGTATAGTTTTTCGACTCCCCTGCCAGGATCAGCCCTGAGTAGTCACTTATCTGGTAGATATTCACGCTCCCGTTCACGATCCCGGTGATGGTTGCCGGGACGATCCTGCCGTAGTACCCGTTCTCGCCAGTGGCGACCTCCCCGGTATCAGAACTGCCGGAGGCTGTGCTGTCAGTGCGAGTCGGAATCGGCTCTTCCTCTTCAGGTGTCTCCTGCGGTTCAACCCCCTGCCGGATCGTGAGCGTGGCAAGGATAATCTTGTAGAACTGCCCTGCAAAGCCCGACCCGGAGCCGCCGTATCGGTCATAGACGAGCAGGTTCGAGTCGCCGCTCTTCACCTCGCCGGTCACGTCCCAGGTATTGTACCCAAAGTAGGCGCCCTGGTTCTGGCCACCTTCGAGATCCTCGCCATTGAACCGGTAGTACCCGTCCTCACTGGCCAGGTGGTTGACTGAGAGTATAGCCTTCTCGACCGAACCTGAAAGGCCGGAGGAATCAAAGGAGGTCTCGCCCCGGTAGTCCTCGCCCAGCTGCTCATCGGAGTAATAGGTATCGGAATCATGCCCCTGGTTCACCGCGTACCAGACCTGATCGGTATCTCCATCATCATAGGCAACCACCAGGGTGATGGCCTTGATCCTACCATCGAAGCTCGAAGTCGGAACAAGCGGGGCGGTCTCGACCCTGGCGCCCGGGTTCCGGGAGATGATCTTCGAGCCCACATCATACCACATCAGGTAGTCGCTCGTCACCCGGTTTGTTTGGCCGTTTACCGTGACGTATCCCGGCCCCCCGTCTATAACATAGGTGAACGGTACATCCAGGTTCTCCGTGCCTAGAATGGTTTCGTAGGTCCCGTCCCCGTCCCCGTCAAAGGAAATTTTCGCCGTGCCATTGTAATTGTTCTGCATGTGCCCGCAGTAGACCACCACGTACAGCCGTGCCCAGCGGATTTGGGTGAAGACCGGCAGCGAGAACTTCTTTGCAACATCCCGCTGTCCAAAGGATGGCACCGTCGCATCGATAAAGAGGTCACCGGACACCACCCCGGTCTGAACCGTCTCGAGCGGCACCCCTCCTACGTAGGGATCAGCTGACACTTCTACCTGGAGGACCAGGAGCAGGATCAGCAGCCCTGATACCAGCACCAGCAAGCCTTGCACATTCCATCCATCCAATCTGTTTTCCTTTGTCATCCACACCACCTGTCTGCATGCATTGCGATCTCACCCACCGGACCGAATCGCCTCGACCGGGTTCAAACGGGCTGCTTTCACGGCAGGGTAGAGACCGGAGACCACTGCGAGCAACACCGAGGCCAACAGCCCTGCAAGGAGAACCATGGGAGTTACCCGGGCGATCTCGGTACCGAAGAGGACCGTAAATTCCTCTCCAAGCCGTGAGAGGATGAATGTCCTGCCTGCCGTATTGATCAGGGTGGCCGACAGGACACCGAAAATGCATCCAATGATTCCGCCAACAACCCCGATGATGAGGCATTCTGTCAGAATCAGAAAGATAACATCCCTGCGGGATGCCCCGACCGCCATGGTGATCCCGATCTCCCGCACCCGCTCGTATACGGACATTATCATCGTGTTCATGATCATCAGTGCCCCGATTACGAGCGAGATGACTGCAAAAAGGGAAAGTAACAACACGACCATGTCCATCAGGCGGTTCACCGATTCGATCTGCTCGAATGCTCCACTTGCCCCAAGCTGCATGTTCCTGATCTTCTCCACAACTCCTCCTACGTGTTCAGGGGAATCGACCCGCACAAGAATGGCGTCATACGATGGCGAGTCGGTCCGTGCAAGCATGACGGCACCCCTGTTGGCGAGGAGGGTCTCATCAAGCGAATCCCCCCGTTCCTGGAGCACTCCGACAAGCGAGAGCTCGAGACTGGTGTCAATCGGCCTCCCCGACGCATCGTACTCCCGGATAGTCACCACGAATGGATCAAGCAGCCGGATCCCCTCGTACCGCTGGAGTTTCTCGCCGAGGCGATACCCGGCCACGACCTCGCGGGTTTCAGGTGAGAACGACCTCCCCCGTGAATACCGGAGGTTTAATAAGCCCCCTGCCTCTGCAGAATCGATCCCCACCACCGGGATAAACGTCTGCCGGGCCGTGGCATAGGTATCCCGGGTGACCCCTTCAGCATTCACGACATGGGAGAGATTCCGTATCTCCGCGATTCGCGACCCGGTGATCAACTGCATTGTGCTCCCGTACACTTCCGGCTGAACGGTGACCAGGGTGAGGTCGGACTGGGTTTTAATCGTCTCGATGGCGTTATATCGGATCCCTTCGCCTAGGGAGACGGTCGCGATCACTGCCGAAACCCCGATGGCTATCCCGAGCACGGTCAGGAGGAACCGGAGCCGCTTCTTCCAGAGATGCCGGAGAGCGATCAAAAAATAATCGGCAATCCCGTTTATCATGTCACCACCCGTCCATCCAATAGCTCGATGCTCCGGTCCGAGAAGCCGGCAAGGTCCCGCTCGTGGGTGACGACGATGAAGGTGGTGCCCCGCTCCCGGTTGACCTCACGGAGAAGGTGATAGATCTCCCGGCTGGTCTTTGAATCAAGGTTTCCGGTCGGCTCATCGGCAAGCACGATCGGGGGATTGGCAACCAGCGCCCGGGCGATGGCCACCCGCTGCTGCTCCCCCCCAGAGAGCTCCGACGGGTAGTGGCTTGCCCGGTCAGCAAGCCCGACCAGGCCGAGAAGCTCCAGTGCTCTGGCCTGGCGTTCCATCCTTGGCTTGTGGTGGAAGAGGAGAGGATAACCAACGTTTTCGGCCGCGGTCATGGCGGTGAGGAGGTTGAACTGCTGGAACACGAACCCGACTTGCTCCCTTCTGAGACGGACCAGGGCATCGTGGTTGCGGTAATCCGTCAGAGCTCCCGAGACACGCACCTCTCCGGAGGTCGGTTGGTCGAGTCCTCCGATGATATAGAGGAGGGTGCTCTTCCCGCTCCCGCTCCTCCCGACAACGGTCAGGAATTCTCCCTGAGCAACCGAGAACGAGACATCCCGGAGCGCATTCACCGTCTCGTTATACTTCTTGGAAACCGAGACGATCTCTATTATACCGTCGTGGTCACTCCCCATAGTTTACCTCGAGCACCGCGTTTGTAAGCTGGAGATAGTCCCCGTTATCCTGGATCTCCGCACGGTTTCCTCCAGGACGAAGGAAAGACTTCACCTCCCGTTTGTCGGTTCCGATCTGCTGCAATTCAGTGGTACTGAAGATATCGGTCCAGGTCTTTCCGGAAAAGGAGGGGAAAAGGATGTGCACGACCGGCCGCAACACGACCGGGACTGCCCCTTCGTCCCCCCTGTTGAAGTAGAGCCGGTTCATCTCCGGGATGCCTGAAAGAGAGTACCCTCCGGATGGAGCAACGAGAAAGAGCTCGGCATCGCGGACCCCTTCCATAGTGACCGTGCCGGGGAATTCGATCCGGCTTGTTGCCATTTCAGGAGTGATCCCATAGCGGCTGTAGAGCATATCTGCCCCTTCCATCACACGGATCTCTTTCTGCATTCCCTCGGGAATCGAATACACGGCAAGAAAGCCGACTCCCTGGATTGCGAAACTGGTACCGTTCTCCCCGGCATTCACGACCCTGACGGTGAAGGGCTCCGTCATATTCATGCCATCAGGCAGCACGTAGCTGTCCATCCCTGAATAAAAGTCGTTCTGGCTGGCAAATCCCTTGTTATCGAGATATCGGTCCCGGAATACGGGGCTGCTGCCCTCCTCAATAGGGACGACCTGCACATCCATCGTGGGATAGATTGCTGCCTGTCCCTTCTTGCTCCATGACCAGTAAAGGTAGATGCGATGATAGATGGGATCTGCTCCCTCCGGAAGTTCCGGGAAAACGGTCGTGGTATAGGTTGAACCGGCGTTCATGCTGCCACTGTAAGAGCCGTTTGCGAGCGTGAAGAGATACCCGCCCCGGACCTTTCCCTGGTAGGCCTGGCTGAGCGGCTTGTCCCCGGCGTATGTGGCAGCCCCGGGGGCACTGATCAGGGATATCACGATGAGGCATACAGCACTGCACAGCAGGAAATCAGGAGAACTCATAGACTCGCTCTGCACTGTTATTTGACCGGTCTTTTTCAGGGATGGTCCCTGCTTCATCTGCCACCACCCGCAGAGTGTGCCTCCCGCTCGTAGTAAATACAGGGACATTCTCCGTGATGGTCCCCCCCGCAGAAATTCCATTAGGTATCTCGTGCTCCGCTATTCTTTCTCCATCAAGGTACAGAGTGAGGAGGAATGATGGGGCATCGCTCCCGCCACTATTCGTAACTACAACCGGGATTGAAAACTGGGAGATTTCAGTCCCTGCCCCGGAGACCACCGGCATCATGGCCAGTCCCACTATGCCAGTGACGAGGAGAAATGAAGGAAGCATGGTGGGAGAAGTCCCTTTTCTTTTCATCCACCAGATCATGACGACCCCTCCTGCACAGGCACCAGCGAGGGGAAATGGGGCATCCTGTGGACGTGTACCGGTCGCAGCGGCACTCCCCAGGTCACCAAGCGATACCGCGAGATCGGGCGGGCTTCCCACCCTGACAGCCCGTGATACCTCATTGTTGGAGGTATCCGAATCTCCAGAGACGGTTACCGAGACCTTCACCACGTGATTACCGGGGGTAGCTTGCCAGCGGCCTTGCACTTCCTTCATCCCCCGGTAATCAAGCATCACCTGTTGTGAGTCCACTCGATTATCATCGACCGAGAATACCACTTCTGCCGGGCTTGTTGGGATAAGGCCTGTATTCCGGATAGTGGTGGTGAGGGTGGCCATCTCCCCTTCATATGCATCGGTGATGGTGAGGGGGTCGACAGAAAGGTCAGGAGGGAGGGAGTCCCCTTCCCGCTGGATTGTAAGCATCGCAAGGACGGGGTGTATGTAATCTTCGCCTTCGGAAAGGGTTCCGGTTGTGGTGACTGCCCCATCACCGTTCAGGTCACGCCCCCGCTGGAACACAATCTCGTTCTTATTCTTGATCAAAGAAGTGACCTCAAATACCTCGAAATCAACATACCGCGTATCAGTGCCCGTTCCTCCTGATGCATCGGAAGACCGCTCATTTCCGATATCGATAGCCCCGGCAATGTAATCGGCAGCCGGTGTGCCAGGGACGCCCAGGTCTTTCCCGTTGAACATGAGGTAATCAGGTTGCCCTTGGGTGGAGGTGAGGAGAAGGGTTGTCAATGCTGCAGACCGTATGTTCCCGGTAGATATGCCTTCGAATGTTACCACGGAGGTGTCATGACGGGTCGGATTGGTCCCAGCCCATCCTTCCCCGTGAAGGTTCTCATTCCCATCAGCAATCCAGTATTGGGTGACGGGACCGAGCTCTGATTCGACCAAGGCGATGACAAGGATACCATAAACCCTTCCATCCAGCTTATTATTTGGTTCACCCCGGCTGGTAGTGACCGTGACGGTGTTCTTTCCCTGGCTGACGAGACCCGTACCATTGATCTCTATCCAGTATACCCCGTTGCCGGATTCGTATACCTGCTCATTCATATCGTCCTCACCGTAAAAGGTGATCTTTTCCAGTTTATTCCCGTTAACATCGATCTCAGCCCAGCCGCGGTATTTCTCTGTTCCGCCCCACACCCCTGTGTATACCCTCGCCCAAACCGGCTTATTATCAAGGATGAACTGGTGCATGTATGGGGGCGCATCGAGTCCTAAAGTCCAAGAACTAACAATATCTCCCTTGATGCCCCCCTGTGCTGTTATCTCAAGAGGGAGTCCCTCAAAAGAATAGATGGCAGAACAGGGTGCAGCAAGCAGAAATATGATAAGAGTGAGAAGAATTGTAATAGAGAGGGCATACCGCATAGAAGGTAATCTCTAATCTTTGTTATTTATTTTTTTATTTTTAATACGAATTGTCATGAGATGAAAAGAAAGTAGTTATATAAATGCAGGAATCGCGTCTCATTCATTCCGGCCTTTATGGATAATGGTTCCCTGCCTGACTCCTGCCATCGCTAGTTTAACGTCGGAAAAAGGCATTTTTACACAGAATATTTCTTTACCGCAAATGGTGAGATCTGATGATTTTCTGTCCTTCTTCACTTCTTAAGATTTTTTACAAGCATATACTCAATTATGTGAGCATCGATTTCGATCAGTAATTTTCTGTGTTTCTTCTGAAGATAGCGTCCTTTTTATTAAGGTATCCCTAAAGGAATCCCCTAATTCTTCCTTGAAATATTTTGGCAAATCAAATGCTCTTAAAAAAAGTATAGTCATTGAACTTAAAATGACAAAGTGCCTCAGCCTGGCAATCTTCCTCGAGACGCCAGGTCCAGTACCCTTTGCTCCGCCAGACTGGTTTCTCAGCAGGCGGGATTCATCAATTTTCGATGATTGACCGGATGATACCACAGCTCTTCCTCGGACTTTTGTTGAAGAAGGAATCTGAAAATGAGGATATACCGCCCGTTCGGCATACCTTCCGGTTCCGATAGGGCGGGGATTGGTATTGATATCAGGGCAGGACTACATGCAGCATGAGAGCAAACCATGCCATGAGCATGGCTGTTGTGACGGTATGGATCGTTGCGGCAGCATAAAGGGCTTTTCTTGCCATGATCAACTCTCTTGTCCGATCTGCCAGTGCAACCCTGATCATAGTTCTGTTGATATCCATCGCTGTTATCTCCTGGGTATCCATCCCGAAAGGATAACACCCTGCCCTACCTCCTTTGAACGGATATTAAAATAATGGTGCCATAGGCCTGGTTTCAGGAATGAACCGGGCAGTTCACTCATTTGTCCTATTTGTGCGTGAAAAGACCTCAAAACATTTATAGAAAGAGGGACTGAGAGAAAATGCCAGAAATTCCTGTCCTTCCAGGAAGCTCCTGATGGATACGGGTAATTATTGGATCATCTCAAGCGTAGTTACCCTCTTTTATGAGAGAGTCCTATTTGCTTAACAATGCCCTGCCTCGGGGTTCGAAAAAAACTGAATGATTCCCCTCGTAACACAAGCATAAAGAATGAAAATGCCGGAGGCATTTTCATATAAAAAAGGATTTCAAGTCCTACGATTCCAGTCTCTTCCGTATCTGGGCCGAGTAGAGTTCCAGGGCAATAGCAATGATAATCCCGATCATCGATCCTGCAATGATCCCTCCATTCTGGTTTCCGAGAAGGTACGTCAGGGGTACCCAGAGGGTAAGCCCGATTGCCAGTCCCAGGACAAGGCCTATCCCCTTCCCGATGGGCTTGTCGGGTGCAGCCCTGATTCGCATGATGAGGACGATCGTGTTAAGGATCAACAGCGCCATGATGACGACTGAAAAGAGCAGGAGCATATCCATGCAGAAAAGTCGACTGGTGGGAAGATAATAATTCTCCCGCCTATAGGAATGGGGTGGAAATCACAGAATTCCTCTTGCCGACATGTTCTCGGTCCGACATTGGTGATCTGCCTGCGGAACGATTTCTTTTGGGTAATTCCCCGCTCTTTAATCCACATCGGCATGGTTCAATCTCCTCTATCTCTGGATCCTGCACCAGCTGGCTGATCAGATGATTCCAAATAAAAAAAGCATGTAAAGGAGGTAACCCCCGAGGAGCAGGATACCCCATATCCGTGTTTCACATATTTTGCGAACGAATACGACAAATATAGCAATCGTGAAAATGGCCATCACGAAAATATCCTTCATTTCAGGGACCGGAATGGTAAAAAAGAGCGAATTGAGCCCGATGACAAATAAGAGGTTGAAGATGTTGCTTCCAAGGAGATTCCCGATTGAGATCCCAGGCCTCTTTTGAATCGCGGCAATCACTGATGTTGCGAGTTCAGGGAGAGAGGTTCCAACTGCAACCATCGAGAGCCCTATCACTGCTGGCGGTATGGAGAGGATCTCAGCAATCGTCACTGCTCCTTCGAGCAGCAGCTCGGCACCAACAACCACCATTAAAAGGCCGGCAAGAGTTACGAGAAGAGGGTACCGGGTCGGAATTATATCGGAGGAGCTTATGTCAGGATTGTGTATCCACATCCTGTAGAGTATCAGGGAAAAGATGACAAGGAAAATTATTCCCGACAGGATATCGAAATATCCCCTGAACGCAAAAAGGACAAAGATCATGGTGGCACCAAGCGTGAGCAGGGCGTTTTCAAGGAGCCGGGGACGAGAGGAGGGGAGAGTGCAGACGGAAGGCATGATAAGACCGACCATGCCGAGGACGAGCCCTATGTTGGCAATATTGCTACCGATCACATTCCCGGTAGCGATGGCGTAATTTCCCTGTCTGAACGCTTCTGAGGTGACGACAAGTTCCGGCAGGGAGGTGCCAAACGCCACAACGGTAAGCCCAATCGTAGTAGAAGAGACCTTGAGTTTCATAGCAAGGCTCTCAGCACCCCTGACGGTAAAATCGGCCCCTTTCAGAAGGAGGATAAGACCGATTGTAAACTGGACCAAAGGAATTAAAATGCCGCACCACTCCGAACCAAAGGAGGCAGTATCCAACCTCCGTATTATCAGAGCTGGGAACGGGAGGTTAAAAAGCTCTCTTCACCGGGGAGGATCCTCACTTCGTTTGTAAGGTATCTTATGACAAAGCGGTAAGAATGGAGGATTCTCCTCTGTTTTTCAAATAAAAAACAATCCAACAGGCTATGCTCGATCCCACGGCGGTCATTTACAGATACAATGAAATTTCTACCTCCGCTCTCCAAACCCTTAATTGGTGGATCATCAAAAAGACTCTGAAAAGAGAAGCCGTGTTCCCCATGTCCCGCCACAAGCACAAACTCTCGAAAAAAGCAGGCCAGCCGCCGGGAACCCTCCATGCCGGAGGCATTCCGTCCACTGAAGATGTCCGGATTACCGTCATGGATTATGATGCTGCCCATTTTACTGAGAAGACAGTCAGCCAGATCACCGAGTGTTTTCCCTTCCGTGATACGGAGACCGTGACCTGGTTCAACGTCGATGGACTCGGAAATACCAGGATTATTGAGGAGCTCGGGCAGTGTTTCACCATCCATCCGCTCATCCTTGAAGATATCCTGAATACCGATCAGCGGCCGAAGATGGAGGATCTTGATGCGTATATCTATCTCAATATGAAAATGCTCTCATTCGTCGATCCAGAGAAGGATGTCAAGGTCGAGCACGTGAGTATGCTGCTCGGGCATAATTTTCTTATCTCGTTCCAGGAGGATGTCGGGGATATCTTTGATCCGGTGCGGGAGAGGATCAGGAAGGATGGAAGGATACGCAAATTCGGGCCTGATTACCTGGCGTATGCCCTTATCGACAGCATCGTGGATAACTATTTCGTGGTCATGGAGAAGCTCGAGGAGCGGGTCGAAGAGCTCGAAGAAGAGCTCGTGCTTCATCCCACGCAGGCGTCACTCGCCCGGATCAGCCGGCTGAAAAAAGACATGATCTTCCTGAGAAAATCGGTATGGCCTCTCAGGGAGGTGATCAGCACTCTTGAGCATTCCGAGTCACCGCTGATCAAAGAGACGACGGCCATCTACCTCCGCGATGTGTACGATCACACCATCCAGGTTATCGATACGCTTGAGACATTGCGGGACATGGTCTCGGGCATGCTCGACATCTACCTCTCGGGTCTTTCCTACCGGATGAACGAGATCATGAAGGTGCTCACCCTGATTGCCACCATCTTCATCCCGCTCACCTTCGTAGCAGGGGTTTATGGCATGAATTTCCGCTACATGCCGGAACTTGCCTGGGAATACGGGTATTATACAGTCTGGACCGTGATGATAGGGATGGTGGTGCTGATGCTCATTTATTTCAGGAAAAAAGAGTGGATTTGAGGAAATTACTCACACATTTCTCCGTTCTGGCATCCAAACCACCTATTATCATCCTTTGTGTGAAAGGTTCTGTCTGGAATGGAGACAGGCTACCTTTTTCTTCTCGCAGTTGCCCCTGCAGCATTCTGGCTCTGGTATTTTTACAACAAAGACCGGTATGAGCCCGAACCCCTTTCGTGGATCCTCATGGTGTACATATTCGGTATCGTTGTCACCATTCCTGTGGCCTTCATCGAGGGTACCTTGAGCATAATCATTCCCGAATTTTTCATCGTGGTATTAGGAGCGCCGATCGTCGAAGAAGCGGGAAAATATCTCGTCGTGAAAAAGACGGTGTGGGAATCCCTGGAGTTTGATGAGCCGGTCGATGGAATCATTTACGCTGCTGCGGCCGGCCTCGGTTTTGCCACCCTGGAGAATGTGATTTATGTCTTTTCTGCGGTCGAAACTTCCCTGATCCTCGCCCTCCAGACGGGGCTGCTTCGGGCACTCATCTCGGTCCCCGGGCATGTCCTCTTCTCTGCAATGTGGGGGTATTCGCTCGGGAAGGCACGGTTCATTCCCCAAGAGCAGCGAACGGGAGTCATTGCCACCGGGCTGATCCTTGCAATGGCATTCCATGCCCTGTTCAATCTCCTCTTATACGATGCGATCGGTTTTGCCGTTCTCATTCTGGTCGTGGTTCCGGTGCTCTGGTTCTCTGTGCAGAAAAAGATCGATCAGGCACTCCTCTCATCAGGGTATCGCCCACGATAAGCATTTGAAGCCCTGAACGCAGGCAGTTCAAATCAGTACAGTGCCACCAAATACGTATCACGTGAAAATCATTTCGGGAAAACAGAATCTGATGGCGAAGGCATAGCCCGAGCGAATCTTTTTCATATTTCGAAATAAGGTTTTACTTGTGAATAGATCAGTGATCCCTCCACTTTCAAAACAACGGTGGATCATAATTCTGCTTCTCCTGGTATGTATCGTAGTATCCCTTCTTCTCCGCGTTCTCCCCTGGTTCCAGATGGATTTTCAGACGCTTGCTGTGCATGGTGATCCTGATATCTGGTATAACTTCCGGCAGATAGAGGTGATGGTATCGGACTTCCCGCGGTACAACTGGTTTGATCCCATGACTGCGTACCCGGTCGGAAAAGAGCTCGACTGGGGCCCGCTCTCTCCCTTGTTCGCTTCATTGCTCTGTCTTATTGGTGGAGCGGTACAACTGGCAGATATCATGGCGGTCTCCTCCTGGATGCCGGTCGTCGCGGGCATTGCAATGATTCCGGTTGTTTTTTTCCTTGGCAGGCTGATTGCCGGATGGAAGGCCGGGATCATCGCCGCCGTTTTCATCGCATTTGTATCGGGAGAGTATTTTTACCGGACGATGGCCGGGATTGTTGATCACCACGCTCTTGAGATATTGTTCTCAACACTCTTCTGTCTTTTTTATCTCTGGGCACTCCGGCGATCATCAGAGCATGGGATCGATATCCGGAATCCGGCATCACTAAAACCTGTTCTCTTCCCCTCGCTCCTGGCGGGGATATCCATGGGCTTTGGCATGGCGGTCATGCCTACGCTCATCCTTTTTGGTCTTATTGTGGTGCTCTATTCAACCGTTCAGTATTGCTGGAGTGCATTTCATGAGAAGAGATCGGACTCTCTCCTCCTCCTCAATGGAGCGGTATCACTGGGCGCCATTGCTGGTCTGGCGGTTGTTGGTATCCATTCGCCGGTCTACAGCCTCTCCACCTATTCTGCAGCGCCGTTCCATGCTTTTATTGCCCTGTTCTGCTGGACTCTCATCCTTCAGATCTTTTCCATGGCAACGAAACACAAGCCTTGGTATTTTATCGGGCTTTTATGTTCTTCCATTGCAGTAGCCCTTATTGTTGCAGCAGTTGTGGATCCCTCCCTTATCTCATCGTGGACAGGTTCGATCTCCACCTTCTTCGGACAGAGTTTCTCAGCTGCACCTATTGAGGAACTGAAGCCCTGGTCGCCAGGCCAGATGTGGGCGAGCTACAATATTGCTATCATACTCGGATTCGTTGGATTTGCATTATTTGCTTATTCATTCTGGAAGAAGGACTGCCCGCTGTATCTCTACTCCCTTGTGTGGGGGATAGTGCTGTTAATAGCGACAATCCAGCATTCCCGGTACGAGTATTACAGTGCAGTGATTATCGTTATCGCCGCGACATTTACACTCGCATCGGCGTTCTCTCTTGACAAACCTGGGAAGCCGAAAAACAATCCTTTCCAGCATAAAAACGATCCGAAAAGCAAAAAAGAAAAGAAGAGAGCGAAAGAAGTCAAAAAGAATACGAGTGAAGGGCTGCTGGCCGATCTTGAGGGTACCGGAACCTCATTGGTACTGGCATGCATGATCGTCTTCTGCGGATTCTCTCTCCTTGCGGATTATTCCATTGCGGTGCCACTGACGAAAGAAGACCTGATCCCACGGCAGTGGACCGGGGTGCTCGAGTGGGCTGCTGAGTCGAGTCCCGATCCAGGGGTGTCGTATCTGGGCTCCTACGGGCAAGGCGACCAGTGGAGCTATCCTGAAGAGTCCTATGGAGTGCTCTCATGGTGGGATTACGGGCATTGGATCACCGTGATATCCCGGCGCATCCCGGTTACCAATCCCTTCCAGGATAATCTCGTCCCCTCTGCAATGTATTTCTTTGCTGATTCTGAGGAAAACGCCAACGCAATTGCTGATAACTACCGGGTAAAATATGTGATAACCGACTGGAAGATGGTCGAATCAAAATTCCCTGCAATGGTTGCATTTTACGATAGCTCTCTTGACGATCAATCACTTCCGGCAGACTATTATTACCAGGTATTCCGTATTACATCACCTGATAAGAAAGGGAACCAGACCCTTGCCAGGTTCCATGCATCACCATTCTACCATACCATGGTAAGCAGGCTTCACAGCTTCGATGGCTCTATGGCCGCACCTCAGACGGTAATGTATGTGGAATATGACATTCCGGCAAGCGCGAGAACCACGCCAGGGATATCGGTCTACGAGAATCTCGATCCCGAAACAGCCCGTGAAAAAATTGCCCTGTTCAATGCAACTCCTCACGAAGGACGGAGGGCAGCCATCCTCAATACCGGGCTTGATACACCGGTTGAAACGATCCCTGCCCTCCGTCATTATCGTCTCGTATACGAAGAGGCCGAGGTTGAGAATGAAACGAGTCCTTCCTACACCCAGGCAGTGAAAGCATTCGAGTATGTGAAGGGGGCACGATTGAAAGGAGACGGCGAGATTGAAGTCACCATCCAGACCAACCTCGGCCGGACCTTTGTCTACCACCAGCAGAGCGAAAACGGGTCCTTCATCCTGCCCTATCCGACAAAAGGATCTCAGTATCCGGTACATACACTCGGGCCATACCGGATGATCTCTTCAGGCAGAACGGTTGACGTCGCTGAACAGGATGTGCTTGAAGGGAAGGTCATTACCGGATGAGAGGCAGGGATTTTTCCCTGCGTTCTCATATTTTCAGGAATACCGGGAGAACTGTCTTACTTGTTCTGCCGGAAGGTTATTTTCGTATAGGAATCATTATGCGATCTCCCGCCGAACAGCACTCTTGCTGTTCAATCTCAAATCGATAGTTCCCGCTCGATGTGGCAGGTGATGACACCGGTGGACACAGACAACGATACAACCTCTCCTGACATTTCCGTGGTCCTGCCTACCCTGAACGAGGAGGCTACCATCGCCATCTGCATAAGCAAGATTCAGGAAGTGTTCCAGTCGATGAAAATACGGGGAGAGATCATTGTATCCGATTCATCGACCGATTCGACGCCCGAAATCGCCCGGTCACTGGGTGCCGTCGTTGTGCATCCCGAGCATCGCGGTTACGGATATGCGTACCTTGAAGGATTCCGTCATGCACGTGGACGGTACATCGTGATCGGTGATGCTGACAACACGTATGATTTTCTGGAACTTCCCACTCTTCTCAAAGAGCTTGATGATGGTTCAGATCTTGTGATCGGCTCGCGGTTCAGAGGGGAAATTAAGCAGGGAGCGATGATACCGCTCCACCAGTATATTGGAAATCCCCTCCTTACCTGGATCCTGAACCATGTCTTTCATGCCAATTTTTCAGACACCCATA
>JAEAME010000231.1_pt1 | contig 70158 bp, 51 predicted proteins | sample 8958731 | NCBI WGS metagenome assembly JAEAME01 (sample SAMN16933194, study PRJNA681113) | bioreactor sludge metagenome | isolation source: anerobic bioreactor sludge (Control) | place: India:Bengaluru | collected 2018-10-24
TTTTGATCCTGTTGGTATTGGGAATTTACTATCTCGTTCAATACTGCAAGGTGGCAAGCTACTTGAAGTATCATTACCCCTTCGATCTGGAATATGTCGATGATGGGACTTACGCAGGCGTCGGACAGGGATTGAGAGGACCCATCAAAGTTCAGGTTGTGATTGACGAAGCGAAAATAAAAGCTATTCAAATTATCCAGCATCAGGAGATGATAAATGCGTTGAAGGGGCTGCCTGAAAAAATCATCGCTGCCCAAAAGTTGGATGTCGAGCTGGTTCCGCCGACCATTCACGGCTCAATCGAATCTACCGAAGGCTTTCGGGAGGCAGTGACCAATGCCGTATTAAGCGGTATTCCCGATCGTCCCAAATTTAATTTGGTCACCCAGATTATCCATAAATTTTCCCAATTCCGTTTCGGCATGACGACGTGGAATGCGATGGCGATTTTGTTTTGCATTATTCTGGTGTTCGATTATACATTGCAGCCGACTCTGGTGAGCGGGACAGGCCAGGCATTGAACTGCTACAATTGCCAGACCTGCGTTGGCGTGTGTCCTGTGAAAATTGTGGATGGTGAGCCGTATCCGATGACGATGATTCTGGCGACCCGTTTGGGTGATTATGAGAAAGTCAAGCGGTTGGCTAAATATTGTGTGGCGTGCTCCCGCTGTGCGGGGAAGTGTCCTGTGGGCGATTCGGGACCGAGCATTGCGGCGGCGGCGATTGCTTATTCAAGGAAAAAGGCTTTGGGTAATTAGGTAATTGGGTAATTAGGCGAACAAGCTGGAGCCTGGAACGAAACTGCGAAAGGAGACGGAGCCTGGTTATTCTGTTTATATGTTTTTGATTGTGATCGTTGAAACATGTATCAGTCCATTTGTCTGGAGGAAAAGTTTTGGCAAAAGTACGTTACGGATTTCTAATTGACTTACGGCGGTGCATCGGGTGCAATACCTGTTCAGTTGCCTGCAAAGCCGAAAACGATGTGCATCTCGGTGTGTGGCAGTCGTGGGTGAAGCAGATCCAAAAGGGCGACTACCCGCATGTGCGAAAATCGTTTCTGCCGCTGTTGTGCAACAATTGTGAGGAACCCATCTGTGTCACGGTCTGTCCTGTCAATGCCAATCGCATCGAACCAAATGGCATCGTCAGCACCGACCCGCACCGATGCGTTGCCTGAAGGTACTGTATGGCGGCGTGTCCGTACGAAGTCAGATATGTTCATCCAATCAAGAAAATAGTCCAGAAGTGCAACTGGTGCATCCATCGGGTCGAAAAGGGAATTCCTCCCGCCTGTGTGGAAGCCTGTCCTTCGGGCGCACGGATCTTTGGCGACCTGCACGATCCCGAAAGCGAAATTGCCAAGCTCATGGCTACTCAGCCTGTCCAGGTTTTAAAACAGGAAATGGGCACCAAACCGCATGTCTTCTATATCGGTCTCGATGTTGATGCCGTTGAAATCAAACGAGAGGTAGATATCTTATGATCGAGCTGCTCTACGATGTTGATCACCAAGTCACTCTTCGATGGTTGATTGCTTTTTATTTTTACTTTACGGGTATGAGTGCAGGATCGTTTGTGATTTCAACGCTGGCGTATGGCTTTGGAATGGTGAGGTTCAAACCAGCAGGAAAAGTGGGTGTCGTCATGGCAACGGTTCTGCTCTGCATTGCGCCTATAATGTTGTTGCTTCAGGTTGGCTGGCCCGTTCGCTCTATCTGGAACCATTTCACCTATTTGAATTTCCACTCGCCCATGACCTACGGCGCCTTTCTGCTAATAGCGTATCCGATCAACTGCATGATCTATGGTTATTTTATGTTCAAAGGGGACATGAAGCACACTAAAATTTTTGGTTTAATCGGCATTCCACTGGCAGTCATGGTTCACGGATATACGGGATTCATTCTGGCATTTGGCAAAGCCCGAGCCTTCTGGAACACGGCGCTGATGCCATTTCTGTTTCTCGTTTCTGCCATCGTCTCTGGATTGGCGTTGATGATTATTATTTTGATGATCAAAGACCGCTTCTTTTCGAAAGAGCGGAAGGTCAACAAAGAAATCGTTTACACCCTGGCAAGCATGTTGGGCTGGATGATTGTGTTCGATCTGTTTCTGGTGTTCTGTGATATTTCGACGCTATCGATCTCTCATGCCGAGGCCAAAGAGACCGCTCATCTCATTCTATCTGGCGAAATGAGTCCACTGTTTCTCGGCGTGGAAAATTTATTTGGTAAGATCATTCCCATGATCATCGTTCTGACGCCGAAATTTAGAAACATTAAAACGATTGCCATCGCGTGCGTATTTGTCGTGATTGGAATTTTATTCATGAGATTTGTGGTGGTTTATGGCGGTCAGGCGCTGCCGATAATTTAGTCTCACGCTAAGCCGTCAAGAACGCAAAGAGTTGGATGAAATCCTTTCAAAGGTTGTTAACCTTTGAAAAGATTTAGAATGAAAAGGATTTTGAATATGAATAAAATCAATCGTCGTGACTTTTTAAAAATAGGAGCATTAGGCGCAACGGCGATTCAGTTCAGCGGCTTGATTCCGATTTTTGGAACCAAGGGCAAAAACGTTTCATTATTTTCAGGCAATTTCAGGAAAAGCATTGCCACCACCTGCGATTTGTGTCCCACCAGATGCGGGGTATTGGGCTTTTTGAATCGTGAGAATTTAGCTGCGGTTCAGGGGAATCCGAAACATCTCAATAACCGGGGCAAAATTTGCGCTCGTGGTATTGCTGGGATGAACCAGGTTTATGATCCCGATAGAATTTTGTATCCCAGGAAACGAGATGGCAAGCGAGGCGATGGAAAATGGAACAAGATCAGTTGGGATGAAGCGCTGAATGAAATTTTTAATCGACTCCAAACCCTCCGCAACCAGGGCAGGGAGGAGGCATTCGTTTTTCATGCCGATCGACACCATATTGCTGGACTGTCACGACGATTTCTGAAAGCTTTTGGGCAGCCTACCATCCTGACGTCAGATGCGCTGGATTATAATAAATTTGTCGCCCAACGAATGACCTGGGGCGAGAACATCGAGACGATCGATGCAGCCAGGTGTCGCTATTTTCTCAGCTTTGGCAGCAATCCCTTTGAATCCCATCCGTTCTTCATCAATTTCAATCAGCGGTTGATCGATGGCAAAATCGATCGCCACGCCCGATTGGTCACCATCGATCCTCGACTCTCCAATACGGCTGGTAAAAGTGATGAATGGATTCCCATCAAGCCAGGCACCGATGCCATGCTCGCTCTGGCGCTGGCGAATGTTATCATGCAAAAAAATCTTCACAACGCCCAATTTATCAGCCAGTGGAGCAATGTTTCGGTCGCCGATTTGAAAAATTACTTAGCTCAATTTACCCTGGAAAAAGCTGCCGAAATCACCCAGGTCGAGGCTGGAATTATTGAACGAATTGCTGTCGAATTTGCGACGACGCAGCCTGGCGTGGCTTTTTCGGGCGGCGGCGTGAGCGATCATATCAACGGCACGGAAAATGAACGCTGCATCATGTTGCTCAATGCAATTGTCGGAAATATTGATGCTGAAGGAGGCTTCTGTCTTCCCAGAAAATATAAACTTCAGGATTTTGATCCCGATGAAAAATTGAATTCCGAGCTGAATCCATTGGAGTTCTTCAAATCGATTCAGGATAACAATCAGCCAATCGAATTTTATTTCGCTTATGAAACCAATCCTGTTTATGAACAGCCCGACTGCAATTTCACGCAGAAGGTACTGAAAGATGAAGCGCTGATTCCATTTACAGTCGTTATGGATACCGTGCTGAGTGAGACGGCGGCGCTGGCCGATCTGGTATTGCCCGCCGCCACGTTTCTCGAAAACTGGTCGCTGGAATCGACGCCATCGTTCGAGTTGATCCCGTTTGTCGCTCTGCAGCAGCCAGTCATTCAGCCTCGTGGCGAATCAAAGCCGCTGGAATATCTCTGGAAGGCATTAGCTAAGCAGATGGGCAGCAATTTTACTGATTATCCTGATACCGAAAATTATATCAAAGCAATCGCCGCCCAGATTCCAGGCTTATCCGCAAATCAGGCGTTTGAAAATTTGAAGAAACATGGAATCTGGTACTCAGAAGGACAAAAGGCGGAATACCAAATTTTCAGAAACAAAGGCTTCAATACATCATCGAAGAAATTTGAAATCGCCCAGCGTGGCGATGGATTATCTCCCTTACCAGCCTATCAGCCGATTCAGGAGCATATCAATCTGGCGAAGAATGAATTGATTTTAATTCCATTTCACGTCAACGTGATGCGTCCCGATCTGGCGAATGCGAAATGGCTGGCGGAAATTCATCACTCGAATGCAGCTCTGATTAATTCAAAAACGGCTCGGTCTCTGAAAATAAAAACAGGCGATACGATCATCATCGAATCTTCAATTGGGGAATTGAAAGTCAAAGCCCACGTTTCTGAAGGCGTGCATCCCGAAGTTATCGCATTGGCCAACGGCTGTGGCCACTGGGAATACGGCAGGATCGCCCAGTCCGAAAAATTCGAGAGCGATGATCCTGATACTGAATACATCTGGTGGCCCAAGAAGGACAATAAAGGCGTTCATCCCAATTGGGTGATTCCAGTTTCGACTGATCCAATGGGGAAGGGGCAGAGCTGGATGGATACGAAGGTGAGAGTGAGAAAAGCTTAAGTGCCTTGTATCGTTATCATTTATCAATTATCAATTATCAATTCACAATTGACAATTGGTTGTTCATCCAAATTGTAAATTGATAATTGTGAATTGTTAATTGTTAATGCTTCAATGATGCATCGGCCGCTGGCGTGAATGTCAATGAAAGAAATTTCTATATATCAGTTTGTGATTAAGGAGCCAAAATTCATAAATGAAAATTTTCAACAAACAGACCTTTGAAAAAATCAAAGGTTTTGTCATCAAGCATCATATCAAAATCGTGCTCATCGCCACGCCGATCTTTGGCGTGATTGGCTTTGTGGGCATGATTTATTATAATCAAATTCCATCGACCTGCCTGACGTGCCATTATGTCAAAGGACCGTACGTGGCGATCGATTTGAATACTGAGCCGCACAAAAATATCGGTAAAAGCGGCGCTCCTGGCTGCATGGAATGTCATCCTGACAAAGCGGTCGAGCATTGGGCTATGAGAGGCGTGAGCCAGGCAAAAATATTATCCCAGCGTTATGCCAATTTGAAATTCACTGAGCCGACTGATCCCAATGCATCTTATACCAGCGATCAATGTTTGAAATGCCATCCTGACCGACTGGATGTTATGGAACGAGCGCCATATTTATTAGCCAGCGAAAAATTGGCAGAGATTGGGCTGATGCTAAATAAGCGTTTGCATTTCCGCTACGAAATGTTTCGACCAGAGGATCAAGTGCTTTATCAGACACTGCAATCAAAATCGACACTCACAGAGGAAGAAAAACAGCAGCAGGAATTAATTGATAAAATAAAACTGGGCAATTGTGGCCAATGCCATTTGCGAGAGAAGCTCGATCAGGATGGCAATAAATTCGTGGACAAGACAGTAAACTTTTCGGCCCGCAATCCCATCACCTGTGCGGGCTGCCATGAAAATGTCACACCCATGAATCACCCTGGCAAGCCATTGCCCATGCCAACCGAGGAGGTTTGCCAGAAATGCCATCATGGCAAGATTCATGGGAAGTTTGTGATCTTCAAGGCGGAGTGCGAGGATTTGTCGAATACTGAAAATTGTGTGAAATGTCATCCTTATATTGGTAATTTGGTTGTTAGGTAATTTGGATCGGACGGAGTGCAGTCCCTTTATGGACTGCTGCATCGCATAAAGGCGATGCACTCCCGCTGATAGTTTAAGGAGAAAACTGTGGCATACGTAACCGTAAAAGAAGATAAATTAGGTCCACAAACCATTCAAGTGCTCAATACTGTTTTGGATATAAAAGAGCCGCCTGTGGCTCGGTGTCGCTTGCTCTCCAAAGGGATCGAGCCGTATCATCGGCTCTATTTGCCAGAAAAGGTTTTGGTCGATGGGGATCGGGCTTGCATCGCCTGCGGCAATTGCATCGATTCCTGTCCCGTGCTGCGACGGGAGCCAGATCGGCGGGCGAGAACCGTGCAGCGAACTTCCTTCGCTCTGGAAGTGCTGGTCGCCGAAGATTGTGAGCAATGCTACGCCTGCGTGATGTCCTGTCCCCAGGTGGATACGGGCATCAAAGATTATGTGGTGGAAGATCGGGTGGTGGAAGTGATTCCCCAGAAAAAAGGACTGAAATGGCTGGATAATTATTTTATGGTTTTTGTGGCGTTGATTATTGGAATTGTGATTGGGATATTTATTACATGGTAAATTACTTGATACATGACCGAGTTACATGACCGTCACCTGCGAGGTGACGGTCATGTAACTCCGAATTTTGGAATTGGCTTTGCTATAACGAAAGAATTTTTCTGAAATGAATAATACATTAAAATCAGATCAAAAACGAGACACCCAAATTACTAACGAATTAAGGACAGAAATCCTTGCAGAATATTCAGCGTTGCGAAATGAAATACTGAAACGTTTAGAAATTCGAAATCAAATTCTGACTTTCACTTTAATTATAGCAGGTACAATTTTTACTTTTGGCTCAAATAATAATGTCACAGTTCTAGTGTTATTAATTTACCCGCTCTTGGCGTTGTGTTTGGTGTTGGCTTGGATGCATAGCGATGTTAGGGCTGGAGAACTTGGAGATTATATTCGAACCAACATAGAAAAAAAACTTGAAGGCTTAGAGTGGGAAAATTATATTAAAAAACAACGATCTGAAAAACCCAAAAGTTTAATGACACGTTCTATTGAAGTTTCAGCCATTGGAGTTTTTATTATAACTCAAGCATTAGCTCTGCTTCTAGCTATTCCTAAAATGACCACGTCTGTTCAAGAAATGCTGCTGTTCATAATGGATGTAGGAGTGATTTTTTTAACAATTTATTTTTTGCGCAGTCGGAGAAGGAATTATGCTCGGAAGAAATAAGAAATGCGTAGCTTTACATGACCGTCACCTGCGAGGTGACGGTCATGTAACTAAGCGGTGAATAGAACAAATCCGTTCAGGAGGTTTTTGATATGAGTCAGACTGAAAAACGTCAAGCTGGAAATGGAGAAGAAAAAAATTTGATCCCGATTTTCGTCATGGGCAAGCGCTACGATGTGCCGAATTCGCTGACGATTCAAAAAGCTATGGAATATGCGGGCTATCAACTGATTCGTGGCTGCGGCTGTCGGGGCGGCATCTGTGGCGCTTGCGGAACGATCTATCGGTTCCCCAGCGATTATCAGTTGCATTATGGGCTTGCCTGCCAGACCGTGGTCGAGCCGTACATGTACATCACCCAGATTCCCTTTTTCCCAGCCAATAAAGCGGTTTATAATATCGAAGAGCTGAAGCCGACGGGTGAAGCCATTGCCCATCTTTATCCTGAAATTTTCAAATGCATGGGCTGTAACAACTGCACCAAGAGCTGTCCCATGGATATCAAGGTGATGGATTATGTGGCAGCGGCCATGGCGGGTGACATCAAAAAAGCGGCTGAGCTTTCCTTCGACTGCGTGATGTGTGGATTATGTTCCGCCCGTTGTCCTGCCGAAGAAGCCCAGTACAATATCGGCATTTTAGCAAGACGGCTTTATGGCAGACACATCCTGCCCAAAGCAGCGCATTTAGCCGAGCGAGTTCAACAGGTCGAATCGGGCCGATATGAAGCCATGCTGCGAGACGTGATGAAGGCAGACAAGGCGACCTTGATGAAGCTCTATAAAGATCGCCAGGCTGAGCCAGATAATGCCGATGAGATGTGGGAACCGACGGATAAGAATTTTCTCTAAGATTTCGAGTGGGAAAGAGGAGTATTGGAGTACTGGAGTTTTGGAGTGCTGGAAATGAGGTTCCATCACTCCAATACTCCATGACTCCATTCAAATAAAAATAACGGAAGATGAGGTAGCAAAATGCCATACACACCAGAACTCAAAAATCTGATAAAAATAGTCGAGAAGACCCGTCCTGCTCGGGTTGCCCGAAAAAAGCGAGGGGAGGAATTTACTGCCATCCCTGTGGATCAACGGCAGGAAATGCTGAGAAAATATCACCCCGATTTTATCGAAGGCACCCGAAGTTCAATTCGAGTTGGCCCCAGTAAAGGATATACCATTGCCAATGAATATGCGGATATTCTGGAGACCAAAAGCCGAGTCAATCCCGACAAAATCGATTTGACGGAAATTATGATGGAAACCGATGTGCTCATTATCGGCGGCGGCGGAGCAGGAAATTCGGCAGCGCTGCTGGCACGGGAGCATGGTGCACGAGTAGTGCTTGCGACCAAATTGCGCAATGGCGATGCCAATACCATGATGGCCGAGGGCGGCATTCAGGGCGCTAGCAAAACGTGGAAGGATTCGCCCTATTATCATTATCTCGATGTGATGGGCGGCGGCCATTTTGTGAACGACCCCGAGCTGGTTTATACCCTGGTGACCGAGGCGCCGAAAGTGCTGGCCTGGCTGGAAAATCTCGGCATGATTTTCAGCAAATTTGAAGATGGCAAGCTGAAAGCCATGCACGGCGGCGGCACGTCTCGCAAACGCATGCATTACGCTGGCGATATTACTGGCGCCGAGATTATGCGCACGTTGCGGGATGAGGTTCGTAACCATCCTGACGAAATCAAAGTCATCGAGTTCTCTCCCGCCGTGGAATTGGTGCTGGATGAACAGGGTAGAGTGGCTGGCGCCGTACTTTTCAACATGGAAACTGAAGAATATTTTGTGGTCAAGGCTAAAGCCGTCATTCTGGCGACAGGAGGCAGTGGCAGGCTTCATGTCCAAAAATTTATGACGACCAACCATTACGGCGCTACGGGCGATGGCCTGGTGATGGGCTATCGGGCAGGGGTGCCTGTCTGCTTCCTGCACACAGTGCAATATCATCCCACGGGAGCGGTATTTCCCGAGCAAGCCGAGGGATTGTTGATCACTGAAAAAGTGCGGGGAGCTGGCGCCAACGTGGTCAATGTTCATGGCGAGCAGTTCGTGTTCGAGCGTGAGCCACGAGACGTGGAAGCCGCTGCCATTATCAAAGAATGCTCGCCCGAGCGAGGCAATGGTGTCCCAACACCGACTGGCAAATTCGGCGTCTGGCTGGATTCGCCGATGATCGATGACCTGCTGGGCGAAGGGACTGTCCGAAAGGAATTCCCTGGCAAGCATATTCTGTTCCGACGCTATGGCATCGATATTTCCAAAGAGCCGATGCTGATCTATCCAACCCTGCACTATCAAAACGGCGGACTGGAAGCGAATAATAAAAGCGAAACTTGCGTGCCAGGATTGTATGTCGCTGGTGAAGTACTCGGCGGCATCCATGGCGAGAATCGGCTAATGGGAAATTCGTTGCTCGATGTAACTACCTTCGGCCGCATCGCTGGCATGAATGCAGCGGAATACATCAAAGGATTTCAGGGCAATGGGAAGTTGACGCTGGATCATGTAAAAAAATTCAATAAAGAAGTCGAAAAAGCGGGCATCAAAGATAAAGTCGGTCCCATGTTGCTGCCCGATTATTCCAATCCCGACGTGCGAAAGCGCCAGTTGACCACGCAATATGTGGGGACGATGCGATAAAAGCAGTTTTAAGTTGGAAGTAAATCAAAGTTAAAAAAAGCCTCACCCAATCGTGAGGCTTTCCTGTTATGAACCATTGGATTGATAGAAGCGTTTAAAAAATAGGTTATGTGTTTAGAAAAAAGAACAGTGCCTATACTTTTGTTTTGTTGCAATAGGTTACATTAATAATGATAAGGAGGTACAAATGAAACGATCTAAAAACAACATTAACAACGACAATTGTTGCTTTATAGTAGAAGAGTTATTGTTCGGCAGGCTGATGACCACGACATTTATCTACGTGCTACTGATTTGCCTATGCGTCGAAATGGCAATGGCGCAGGTGACTCCTGTCAAAATTGGCAATCCGACTCTGGCACGCTGGCCTGCAAGCGGCAATCCAGCAGCCCCTAACGGCGACCCTTCAGCTCGGGCACGTTCGGTTTGGGATATGCATTATTTCAACAGTCGAATATACATCGGCAGCGGCGATTACTGGGCCAACTCCGGGATTACCGATGTCTGGACGTACAATGGCACTGGTTTTATTAAAGAGTATACGGTCGATGACGAAATGATTTTCGACTTCTTTGAATACGACAATAAGCTATTCATACCGGGCAATGATGCCATCGAGGATTGGAGCTTTGGAAACTTATATATCAATGATCCCAATCGCGTCCCGAATCCGGGATGGATAAAGCTCCGGACACTCCCTGGATGCCTTCATTCGTTTTGTGTCGCCATGTTCCAGGACAAACTCTATGCTAACATGAGCACCGACGGTAGCACCCCTGCAAGAATCCTTTTCTCTACAGATATGGGTCAGAGCTGGACGACCTTCATTTCAGAGAATGGCTCTTTCCTAGTTGTTGATGACTTTCTGTTCATCGATGCGCGTGGTGCGTACGACGGCAACTATTATAAGTATGATGGCACCACAGTGCAAAAGGTCACCCCGAATTTGTATCCCGATTGGATCGGTAGTAAGTCTATGGACCGGGCTGTCCGATACCAGGATGGTGTCCTTTATGCTCCTCTTGTCCGCTATATGCTAGATAACACACCACTATTCTTCCTACCGGCGAGCGAAATCAAAAACGGCGGTACGGCAACCAAGATCGCTAAATTTGCCACCGACAATGTTCGCGACATCGTTGTTCGAGACACAAGCTGCTATGTGATGACCGCCCAGGAAATTACGAGAGACACGTTGTACAAAGGTCACATTTACTATTCCCATGATCTCACCAATTGGTCGCAAGTTACCGAGTTTATTGTACCGGGTATCCCGCTTTCCTTCGAGGTTATGAACAACAAATTTTATGTTGGATTAGGCAGCAGGTACGAAAGCAGCTTAGGTTGGGACTTCCTCATCGGGCTGGAATCCGGTAGCATCTGGGAGATAGATGCGACAACTTCACAGGTGGAAATTTCTATCAATATAATCCCAACTGGTTATTCTCTGAGTCAGAATTTTCCTAATCCGTTCAATTCCTCGACTAACATTTCGTTTTGTCTTCAGATAAAATCCTATGTATTGCTCAAAGTATTCGATGTTATTGGAAGAGAAGTAGCAAGTCTTGTGTCCGAAGAGTTGCCACAAGGTAAGCACTCATTTTTGTGGAACGCGAACGATATGCAAAGTGGAGTTTATTTTTATTGTTTGCAGGCTGGCTCATTCACTGCAACGAAGAGATTTATTTTATTAAAATAAGGTCAATTTCATAGATTATACTTTTGCTTGCTTCAGATCTTGAAAATATGAAAAAACACATAACAACAGCATCACCTTGAATGCAGGGGCTGTGCGAAATTTCAAGTTATGTGCACCTCTTAAGATATTGATTGTAGCCGAAGTTCTGTGTCCCGCAACCTGCGGCATGTTATGCTGAGCGTTATGAAAAATAAAATTTGGAAATTGCATGGCATTTAAATTTATATTCAAATTCTCGGATAGTCACAAAATTGGTTTACAATGTGGCGTTTTGATTTTTTCATGGCTGTTGATAATAGCTTCCAAATCTTCTCTTTTCAGCGGCACCACGGGAAGTCTGGAAGGCATCGTTCTTGACAAAGCCACGATGAAGCCATTGGTCGGCGCCAACGTCATCATTCTGGAGACAAGCCAGGGAGGTGCCACAGACCTGAATGGATTTTTCAAAATCCAGAATATTCGTGCGGGTACATATCGAGTTCGTGTTTCCATGGCTGGTTATCGAACGACGACATTCAATAATATTGCGGTACTACCTGATTTAAAAACCCGTCTCAATGTCGAGCTGACCGAAACGCCGATCGAGCTGGAAGCCATCGAGGTGCGGGCGGAACGCCCGTTAATTCAAACTGACGTCAAAGGGACGGTGTATGAGCTGAGCGCGCAGAAGATCAATCAGCTTCCCATCGAGAAATTTCAAGAAGTTGTGGGCTTGCAGGCGGGAACCACAGTGGAGGGGAATGTTCGCGGCGGCAAAATCAGGGAGGTGATTTATTTGATCGATGGCCTGCCAGTTCAGGACGTCATTCGAGGTGGATTGGGTTCGGAATTGCCTAAGAGCGCGATCTCACAGCTCAGCGTCAAAACGGGTGGATTTGATGCTGAATATGGAAACGCGCTATCTGGCGTGGTGAATGTAATCACCCGAACTGGAGGAAATGATCATCAATTTTTTTTTCGTGCGGATAAGGACGATCTCTTCGGCGGCACCCAGGTTAGCAAGGCGAACAACTTTGAGCTGACGGCCAGTGGTCCGCTTAAAAATTCAAAGCTCTATTATTTTCTGGCGAATAATCTTTTGCTCAGTGATACCCGCTGGTGGCAGGATTTTCAATATTTTTTTAACTCACCCATTCAAAAAGATTTGAACGGGCTGGCTAAAATCGATTGGCACCTGACTTCTTCGATGCGTATGAGCGCGCAATTCCTCTATTCACTCAATCGTTGGCGCGACTACGAATTTAGCTGGCGTTATAATTTGAATGGTCTGCCACCACAAAGCCGTGACTCCTATCGTTCAGCAGTTTTTTGGACTCATACCCTGTCACAAAATACCTTTTATTCTGTTAGCTTGAGCCAGTACTATTTGAATTCAAAAATCGGGAAAGGTGATCCCAAAGAGTTAGAGGAGATTCCATATCAATACGATTTTTATTTGCTCTACATCGTTTCAGGCAATCGGGTCTTGTGGGCGAATATGAAACAGCTTGCCTCGTCCATCAAAGCTGAATTAACCAATCAATTTCATCCGCGGCATGAATTCAAAGCTGGCTTTGAATTGAAGTATTTTAATATCGATTCCGATGTGCGAAAGATGGAGCCGCAAAAGAGCTATTTTGGCAAGCCACTGGTTCATCTCCCGCTGTTGAATTATAGCACGAAATATCATTATTACCCGCGATCGGGAAGCATATTTATTCAGGACAAATTTGAATCTGGCATAAACCGATCGGGCATCAGTGTCGGACTTCGTTTTGATTTTCTCGATCCGCGCGCCAGTCGTCCCGCGATCGAGTTGGTGCCAATTAAAGAAAATCAATATCAAGAGAATGTGGTCGCTTATGCGCCTGCCAAAATCCAATACAACCTCAGCCCCCGCTTCGGTTTTTCGTTTCCGCTGACCAGCAAGAGTCACCTGTTTATCAATTATGGACATTACATCCAGTATCCGTTGTTTGAACATCTGTATTCGGGATTGGATAATGTCAATCTAAGATATGGCGTCAATGTCTTGCGCGGCAATCCGAATCTGTTAGCTGAAAAAACGCGTGCCTGGGAGATCAGCGCCCGCCATAACCTCATCGAGAATGTCGTGGTTTCGGCTTTGTATTTCAAGAAAGAGACCACGGATCAGATCGACACCAAAACCTTTGTGCCGACCAACAGCCGCATTGCTGGAGACTATGGCTTCGCGGAATATGTGAATAATCCTTATGCTATTGCCCAGGGTTATGAGTTTGTCATCAGTCGCGAGACAGGCAAATGGATCAGGGGCAGTTTTTCCTATACGTTAATGGATGCGAAGGGCATCAGCGAATATGAAAATCAAGGGATAAATTATGCCCAATGGGGTTTTGCCGTGGCAAACTCGCCGTTCTATTTGAGTTGGGATCAGCGCCATACGGTCAAAGCCGACGTCGTGCTGGATTTGCCGTTATCCACGACCGCGAATATCGTCTGGCAATCTCACAGTGGGCGACCTTATACCTATTATCCCTCGAAAGATGGCTTTACGCCAGATGATCCAGAAATTCACTTTTTGCCGAACAATCGACGGATGCCGAACAACAATTTTCTTGATCTGAAAGTGAGCAAAGAATTTCAGTTCGGTCCGCAATTGAATGCTTCGCAACCTCATCTTTATAGGCTTGCAGTTTATGTGGAAAGTAAAAATGTCTTCAATGAGAAGAATGTTCGCTGGATAGATTCATCAGGCAGAATCGGCGGTGAATTGGGTGATCCGGCTGCGTATTATATCGGGCGTCGGACTGTCGTTGGAATCGAGGCAGAACTATAAAAAAGAGAAACAGGGTTATGCGATTAAAAAATAGCTGGCTGATTTTTATTCTGATCTTCATTTTCTTATCCTGTGATGAATCGCTGCCTCCGAGAATTGTTCCTCAAAATACGCTGGAGATCACAGATATTATTGCCAACCAGGAAGGCGGCGCCGCCGGGATCTTTGTGGCACTCAAAGTAGTCGGCATCAATCGTTATGGGGAGACTTTTCAAGACACGGTAAAAGTGACTGGAAACATTCATATCTGGTGGGCAAGAAAACCGGAGATAGAAGCAAATGTGCCGTTGAGTAATCGACATTTTAAAGATCCGACACGAATTTCGGGCAGCGTGCTCACGCTCGATCCGGGTGAAGAATTTCACCTGGAAACCTTCTGGTATTTATACACGGATGACGGCAAAAACATTATCGATATGTTAGATTTTTCTAATAGCCCGGTGATCGATGGAATTGTAACGGCTGCGCCTGAAAAATTTTTGCTGGAAGTGCAACTCACCCTCTTTGAAGCAACTGGATTGATCCTTTCGAAGCCCCATGAATTTATTATCAAAGGATGGAAAATAGCAGAAACCAACCCACCAGAATAAGTCTGGCTGATTATTCATTCCAAAATAGTAAATGAAAGAAAAAATATTTAAATATATCAAAGAACGAGACCAGGGAGTTACCTCACAGCAAATCAGCGAAAAATTTTTCCACGTGTTGGGGCAATATCCAAAGGGGCTGGATCATATCATTGAATCGATGTTGCAGGATGATCCCCGCTTCGTTCGGGACGAGATAGGGGAGTGGCATGTCCAGAAAAAAGCTGAGGGCGAAAATTTAGCTGATATTATATTCTCAATTATTGAGATTGAATCCATTCCCATCGATTCTAAACATGAAGTGCCCGTTCTGTTAGGAATTGCCCAGGTAAAAAATGAAAAAATCATTTCCCAACAGATCTTTTCACTTGACCCGCCTGCCTATGTTTCTCCGCAATTGAAAAGCAAAATCAATCAGCTTCAAAACGATAGGGTTGCCGATCAGACTTTTAATCGTCATGCCGAGCAAATCTATCAGAATTTAGATCAGACCATCATTATCAGTTATACACCATCGAAAGTCCTGACTATCATAAATTATTTTTTCAGAAATCTCCTGGCGTCAGAGTTGGAAGCGGAAACGATCTCTTTGGTCAATTTAGCTCGTAAATTGATTCCGGGAATTAAAATCAGATCGATTGAGGATATTGCTAAGGCACTATTTATTTCATTCCCCTCACCATTGGATTTGAAAGATCGCTTGAATCTGACAGCCGAAATCCTGTTCTCGTTTTTGCAGGAGCTGAAGCAGTCCCAGATTCGCATGCTGATGGATTTGAGAACATTCATCGAGAGCGCCAAAACCTGGGTCGATTTTTCGTGCTATCATTTCAACCAGGATTTTATTAAAGATTTGCCAGCAAAGCCGGGTGTATATCTGATGAAAGATCGGGATGGCAAAATTTTTTATGTCGGCAAAGCTAAAAATTTGAGATCACGAGTCGAAAGCTATTTCGTCAATCGGTTTGAGATGGATGAGAAAGGCAAGTCAATTCTGGAACGAATTTTTAATTTAGATTTTGAGCAAGTCGGTTCGGAGTTGGAGGCATTATTATTGGAGAATCGATATATCAATGAATTCCAGCCCGATTTGAACACGCAGGTCAAAATTCATCCTCTGGATATTTCAAAATACAAAATAAAGCAGATCATTTTTTTCCTGCCTGGCAAAACTGAAAATGAAATTATTTTGTTTTTTGTTAATGGCATTGGCAACTTGAAGCGAGTTGTCATCAATCATCTGAAACCTAACTGGCAAGAATTGAAGCAGGAAATAAAGCATTTCTTTTTTGATCCCTCAAAAAAGAAATGCAGTTATTCTGATGAACAGATCGAAATTTTCTGGCGCTGGTTTGCGGTTCAACATGAGACGATAAATTTTATTGATATCGATAGCTGCGGAAATCTTAAAGAATGCTTGGAGTTGATGAAGAAGTATTGTGGCGAGGAGCGGCTGTTTCTGGATAAAATCTATTATCGGTGATTTGATGGCTAACGCCTGAATTAGGCATGATTGGGTTTTCCCCACTTTCTGAGTCGCCCGGTAATCCTTTCATCACCGCGTCATCAGCGCGAACACGCCCCAGCCCAGGTATTCACGCGTGTAAGCGGCGTAGCGCTCGGGTTCAGAGTTTAGTTTGGCTCGAACCTCTTTGGCTAACTCGTCGTCGGGATTGGCTTCAAGCCATCGGCGCATGGTGAGCCACTTGGCCGCCTCGTATCTGTCCCAGCCGTCTTGGTCAGCCAGAACCATTTCAACGACGTCGTAGCCGAGGTGGCCGAAAGACGCGAGAAGTTCTGGAAGCAGGAGAAAGTCGGAGTTGGAGTGGGCAAGACACCCTTTGGCAACATCTTCCGTCGGCGGCAACTGGCGCCAGTAGGGCTCGCCGATGAGGATGATCCCTCCGGGGCGGAGGCTCTGCGCCAGAAGCTCGATGGTGCCGGCGACTCCCCCACCGATCCACGTGGCACCGAGACAGGCTGCCACACCGACCTTCTCGTCAGAGACGAAGCCGGCAGCATCGCCATGGATGAACTTGACTTTATCGGCGACACCGAGTTCTTCAGCGCGACGTTTCGCTTGCTCGGTGAATAACTGGCTCATGTCGATGCCGGTGCCGATGACTCCGTAATCGCGCGCCCAGGTACACAGCATCTCGCCCGAACCGCTGCCGAGGTCGAGCACTCGGGTCCCCGTTTCCAGACGCAGCGCCGCGCCGAGCTTGGCGAGCTTTTCGGGTGTGAGCGGATTGTGGATACGGTGAGCACTCTCAGTGATGTTGAAGATCCGTGGAATATCCATTTTTGAAAATCTCCTTATGTGTGAATAGATTCGATCACTGTCTAACGAGAAAATCTGTGGCGCAACCCTTCAAAACTAAATCAAAGATGATCTCTCAATGCCTTGCTACCTTTGGAAAATCGCAGTGTAGGGTTGCGTCCATGGCATTTTTTTGTTATACAATTAAATAGAAATTAATATTACTTAAATATTTTTTTAATTATCTAGATTTAATAAATTCATCAAGACTCAATAAATTATCTTTTGTAAAAGGAACAAGCTGAAATTCTCCAAAGTAATTTGACATAACTTGTAGTATACCATTAGTATCTCTTACAGCTTTTACATAATGTGTTTCACCACTTTTTATTTTATACTGCGGTATTTCCCTTGGCTTATCACCTTCCTTTAAAACTAATTTATGACCTTTTACTGTAAGAACTGAAACTTCTTCTATCGAGTTATCGTTTTCCTTGAGTATGATGTATGTTTTTAAAGATCCTTCCACTAAATAAAACCTAATATAGACTTGCTTGATTTCAGTATCATTAGTTTTCCAAAAACCTGCTGCTGGAAATTCAGAATAAGTATTTCCACATTGAATGACATTACCACTATCCGTTTGACATAGGATCGTTGTTGATTCTGAGTTTTCTAGCAAATCCTTTTCAATATTCCATACAGATCTAGTATCGGTCGCAACGCTTAATTTTTTAAGATCCTGACATTCAGCTGCTATTGGATTAACAAAACCAGCAAACAAACCTTCTAATTTTTTTCCGCTTTTGTCATAAGTTCCCTTAATTTTAAATCTTTTCGAATTTTCATAATACTTAACTCCAACAAGAAATTGGTTATCATATGTAGGGATTAATATTTGTGTTGCTAAAGAATCAATTTCTTGGGCTTGAATTGTTGAACTATTAAAAATCGACAATAAAAGTAAAATGAATATCGAGATATTTTTATCCATTTTATCCTCCTAATTTAATTTTAAAAATATTATTGTATAACATTTGCTTAAGCGGTAATGCGTTAAGCTGGCGCGATTTTTGCCGAGCGAAGCGAAAGCAAAAAGCGTGACAGTAGCATTATCCGCTTGAAGCAGTTGTTAGCTGCCTATTTTTTTCTTAATCTCTTCTATCATATCTATCTGTAATTCTTGTATTTTTATCATTTTGGACCATTGGTCTAGAAGCAAATGATCAACTTTTTCATGCAATGTTCTTATTTCTATTTCTGATTTAAGATTTACTTTGAAATCATTCTCTGCTCTCTTTCTATCTTTTGCTTCCTGTCTATTTTGGCTCATCATTATTATTGGAGCTTGGATTGCTGCAAGGCATGAAAGAATTAAGTTCATTAAAATAAAAGGAAATGGATCAAATGGTTTATTTAATAAAATAACCGTATTTAATACGATCCATCCGATTAAAATGAAAAAGAATATTCCTATGAATTTCCAACTACCACCAAAATCTGCAACCTTGTCAGCAATTTTATCCCCATAAGATAATATATTTTCAGTTTCAATATTAAGGTTTTTAGAAATTACCTCATTATCATTCAAACTCCTAATTACTTCTTTCTCAAGCTCTTTCACATCTCCTGTTTCTTCTTCAATTATATTTTGAATATATTTTGCCCTATAATATGAATAATCAGCAATACATATCATCCCATTATCATTCCAACTTGGATTGTCCCTAATAATTAATGACTCAATTTCAGTTCTTATTCCATGACCTTGAATTAAATCAGATTCAAAAAAACTTTTACCACATAAATTGCATATTTCTTTTTTCATCAATATTCCTCCGCGCCGCGAAAGCGGCGTCCAGCTAACATATTGATTAGTTGCTAATGATTACACAAAATCTGTTCCTAATAATAGGATAAAATGTCCAATATTGGAATGTTTTCCTAATATTAGGAACACAGAACTTCCTAATATTGGAATATGTCACGGCGGAACTAAATTCCTAATACTTATCTTCGGTTGCTTTGCAAATGTCGGATTTTGATTTATTATAGACATGATCCTCCATCATTTTAAAAAATGATGTATCCCTCTTTGCTCAATCGCTGTGCGTGATGAAAATTGGTTGAGGGGATTGGTTTGAATTTGCAGATTTATTATAACATAGTTTTCCGAAAAAGTCAAGAACAAATTTTAAAACTATTTTTATGCGATGGCATGGGAAGCACAACTCGGATGCTGATCGAATCGCCTGGCGCAGAACGCATGGCGGATGAAGCTTTGATCGTTAATTATCATCCAACACACTGCGGGTCAAATGCAAAGTTCAATCCAGAGACTTCATCAAAAAATAAAACGACAGGACAAAGCACCCTTGCAAAACACCTAAAGATACGTAAGTGTAGCGATCATATCGTCTGGCATCATTATAATATTTATTCATGTCCTTTAATGAGCCAGCGACCAGATACTGCTGATATTTTTCGTCGGCTTGATCTTTTAAATAGACGGTTGATAAGCCAGTGAGAATGGACAGTCCCCAGAAGCTATAAGTAAGGGCTCGATAGCGATGTTTCGATCGGCGATGCTGTTGTTGCGTCAATTCATTCACTTTCAATTGAGCGTGATTTTTAATCAGGTTCACAGTCAGAAAATTGCTGCTGAGTGGATTGAGATCTATCGAGTAATCCTGGAAGCCATCCTTCTTTAACAGCAGTTGAAAGTTTTGATAGGAATTCAGCGGGATTGCAAGGGGAGTATTGCCCCGGTATTCATTGTTTAAAAATACGGATGCGTCGAAGGGATTGGTTCGAACTGTGAATAATTTTTTAAAGCAGGGATGAACGATAATTGTGTCAGGGGGAGCAATTGCAACAGAATCCTGCCAATCAAAATTACCCCATACATATGGATTGGGATGGCGCGCCATAAGCTGATATTTTCCTGACGTCAAGCCGATGATCGGCAGGGGAGTGCGTCCCAGCAATTTATCATTTAGCCGAATTTCAATCCCCGTTGAATCGGTTGCTACTTTTAGATAGCCCAAACCTTCATCGGTCTGGCAATAGATTGATGAGATGAACAGAATTGAATGAAGAAATAATATGAAGAAAAATTGCCTTTGAACATCGCTGGAGCGCAAAGTTAGTTCTCCTCAGATGTGGAAAAAATATAGACATAATTATTTTCGGACGCACCGATTAAATAATTTCCCCAGATGACTGGCGCAGTTTTAACTCTGCCTTTGGTTTTATATTTCCAGATCTCCTCGCCAGTGCTCAAATCGAGAGCATAGTAATGATAATCGAATGATCCGAAAATGATTTTGCTATTGGTGATGAGAGGCGATGTGCTGATAATGCTTTCCGCTTCAAACGCCCAGATTTTTTTGCCAGTCAATCGATCCAGGCAATAGAGTTGTGAATCATTCGAGCCAAATACGACCACGTGATCATTAACAGCCGAGGCCAGCAGAATCTGACCGGCAGTTTGATAGCTCCAGATCGGCTTGCCAGAGTTGATTCCGATCGCATAGAAATTTTTATCGCTTGAGCCGATATAAACGAGGGTATCCTGGATCGCCGGCGTTGCTGACACACTGGCATTGGTTTTAAATTTCCAGCGTATTTGCCCACTCATTTTATCCACGGCATAAACAAAGCCATCATCGCAGCCGAACACGATGATGCCTTTATGATACGCTGGCGAAGATCGAATTTGGTTTTCTGTTTTGGTTTGCCAGATTTTTGAGCCGTCAGATATGCGATAGAGATCGATATGATTATAAAGTGCGGTAATGGCTATTTCATGATCCAGAATCAGCGGCTCTGAAGCAATATCTCCGGCATCGATCTTCCAATCATTTTTATTCCGTTTTAAATTATATTTAAATAGCGTTTCATCCCCATAGCGCAACGCCAGAAATAGGCTGGTATCGCGATAAGCGCAGGTAGCATCGATAACAGTCTTGCGATGGCCGATTTTTTTGCCAGTTTGAATATCGAGCGCAAAAAGCCTGCCGTCCATTGTGGTGAAATAGACGAAGCCGTCAATGGCAAGGATTGACATTCCCAGTGCAGAAGAAGCGCTGTATCTCCATTTCAAGTTTAATGGGAATGAAATATCGCCAGCATAAACATTCGTTCTGGCAGGATTCCCGCCATTCATTTCCCAATTGGCGAAATCAAATTTTTCGAGTGCATCAAATTTTATTTTGATTCGAGCACAATTGAGCAGCAAAATAAGAATGATGAGAAAATTTATAATGATAATTCTTGAGAATTTTCTTTTTTTCACACCGAAGCCTATTTAAAAATCCCACCCAAAGAAGAATTGATTAAAAATTCCCTTTTGCATTTCAAATTTTTTGGGATTAAACAGATCGTTGGAATCATTGAATTGAAATTTCTTGCCAAAATCAAACCGCAGCACCAGGAATCCGCCTAATTGCCATCGGATGCCAAATCCCATGCTACCCAGCACTGAATCGAGTTTATCATCCCAGGCATTACCCAGATCGACGAAGCTAGCTCCGCGAATAGCGCTGAAGCCCATGCCGCCAAATGGAAAATTGATGTTAAAGCGATCGATAAATGGGAATCTCATTTCGTTATTAATGAGAAATATTTTATTGCCCCACAGCGACCAGCGCCGATAGCCGCGCAAATCCCAGCTACCGCCTATTACATAAGGCAGGGCTTCTTTGCCGTGATTATAGCGCGTCATCACACGGGTGGCAAAGGCAACCTGACGGGAAAGTCTGAAATATTTGCGTGCATCAAAAATAATTGTGTAAAAATTTACGTTGGAATGCTGAACGTCCAGCGTATTACCCAGCGTGATATTGATTCGCTCGCCATCCATCGGTCCCGAGGGACCCCAGAGCGAATTGTCTTTCACATAACCGATAAAATTGGAAAGTAATAGGGCTTTCCTGCCATGATCAGTTCCATACCAATCTTTATAGGAATGACGGAAATTGATGCTGGCTTCGACTCGCTGGAAAACGGATATTGGATAGCTGATGGATCCAAAACCACCGTAGCGCCGCTCGTAGAAGAAACCTTCATAATAGTTATAGTACCGACCGGCAAAGTGATACAAGCCCACTGCAGAGTTCATGCGATGCGAAAGATCAAGCCGGGACACGGCAACGTTGAAGCTTTCAAAGAATTCATCCCGGGTCTGAGCGTTGTTATAAATTAGAAAATGATATTGGTAATTGCCCAGCATATCGCTCATAGCGAGCTGAGCACCACCCGACGTGCCAAAAATCGGATCCTGCATCACCGTGCTTTGGGCGACATCCAGGTTGAATTTGGGTTTATATTTCATTGTAGAAACGACAGATTCCGCCACAATTTTCGGCGCTTCTTGAAGCCGGGTTTTTAGCTGAATCGAGTCCTTCTGAACAACCGTAGCTGAATCGATGCGCTGGCCGACTTTATCTAACACCTGAATTTGAAAAGAAAATTTTTCAAAAGCAGTAAATATGATTTGATTGTCATCGGTCCATTCGGGATCATAAGCGCCAGTTGTGAAATTGGTGATTTTTTTCGCCTTCACCCGGTTATCCACTAAATTAAAAACCGGCATGTTAGCAACTGGCGAGGCAGTATAGCCGCTGCGATCTGCCAGAATGTTCGAAGTTGATAAAATTGGATTTTCTATCAGCCAGATATTGAATGCGCCGTCCCGATCCGAGGTGAAAGCCAGATAGCGATTATCATGTGAGATGACCGGGGTGTAATCGTTATGTTTGCCGTGCGTCACATAACTGATTTCGCCAGTGATCAAATTATAAGCAAAAATGTTATAGTAACCGAAGTCGCCGATAGCCGATCGATCCGAGCTAAAGTAAACAAAGCGCCCGGCATTATCCCAGACTGGATCTCGATCATCATAAAAATCGTTGGTGAGTCTTTCAAGATTGCCATCTTTGACATCCACGATGTAAATATCGCTTTTTCCAGAAAAACTGATGCCGGCAAAAACTATCTTCGTTTCATCAGCAGACCAGGACGGGGAGAACAGGGTGATGACGTCATCAAATTTAAAGCTGTTGATGATCTTGCTGTTTTGAATGTCATAGATATAAATGACGTCACTTTCACCGCTTTTTGAAACGAACGTCAATAGCCCCTTTTCATTGACATCGATTTTGCTATTCAAAATATGGAACGATTCAAATTCATTCGTACGTTCGCCTTTGATTAACACGTCAACTGATTTCTCTTTATCGAGTACCTCTTTCGGAAGTGACATCTGGTAGATATTGGAATAGCCAGTTCGATTAGACACGAAAGCCAGCATTTTTTCCTCCCGATTGCGATAGAAAGCCGGCTTGGTGTTGATTCCCAGATGGGTGACCTGTTTGGCAATCATCTCCGGAAAATCATTTTTTTCCATGATGGGATAATGCTGTTTTTTTAAATGATACAGCCATTCTTTATCGAATTCTCTGTAATTCAGCCCGATCGTCAGCTTTAAAATATTGGGAAAGTTATCTTCTTTCCAGGCATTTTCAATTAACTGAATAATTTTCTGCTCACCATATTTCTCTGCAATAAATTTTAAGATTGCCTGCCCTTCTTTGTACATCAAGAACGAGCCATAAATAGCATACATCTGGTCCAGGGGGACAAGATAGCCATTGAGCACAGCATCTTTGATGTACATCTCTGATTCGTTAGTCCATCCCTCTGACCAATATTCTGCCAGCCCCTCGATGTACCAAAGCGGGAGCGACGGATAGTGAGTCTTACGATGGTCTTTCAAGACGCGATAGTGTTTGCTGTGCGTGAAGACATGAACCAGTTCGTGACGGATTACTTTTTTGAAATCAGCAATCGATCCGTTGGATGGAACAACGACCCGTCCTTTGATATATTCAAAAAATCCGCCAATTCCTTCTGGAAGCAAATAGGATATCGTATTGGTTTGTTGAAAGTGGGAATGATTGGAATAGAATATCAGCGGAATTCGGTTGTTGATGTTGTGATTAAATTTGTCTTCTAAAAACCTATAGGATTCTTCAGCCCAGGCGGCGCCGATGTCGGCTAATTCTCTCATTTCAGGGTAGAAATAGATATCGAAATGTTCAGTTTTTAGAATATACCATTTGAAATCGTTATATTGAACTTTGTTCCTGCCAAAGTAATATTGCGCCTCCCCCATCGAAAATGTATTCAAGATGAACACAATGGCAATCGCCAGTAATCGAACTGTTCGAGACACGGTGATCCCTCTTTTATTTTTCGCAAAAGTCATTTCAAAATAAAGCCAACCCAAAAAATGTCAAAGGCACAAAGACTGTGCAAGCTGATTAAAGCCTGATAAATCCGCTAACTTATCTGGTGTCCTTCGTGATTATGATGATGGATTGATCGATTTACTCGCCATCACGATAAATTCAGGTTGATGATACCTCGGCTCAATGCCAGGCTTTTTATATATACTGATGTTATGATCGATAGTTCAATTTATCAGAAAAATTAATTTAAATCAAGCCGAATTTTTCATATTTTTTTCTGCGGCAATTTACTATCGCAAATCATTTTCTGGTTTGCAAAGTGAAAATGATTGATATGACAGCCGAAAACGCAAAATGAATGAAGCTACAAAAACAGTGCCATTTTGGATTCATATCGATTGAGCAGTAAATTTTTATTAGCGTCCTTGGCGAACTCTGCGGTGATTGATCAGTATTGAAGCGATGCTGAAGTGGAGTCTATAACACAAATATATTTATTAATCTAATCTTCGAATTCCAAAATTGTCGGCATAAATTATATTCCCCCCATATTGCGAAGTGAAAAATCCGCAGTATTTATCAGATTCATTGGGACGTTTGCCTTCAGTCGTGTCACTGGCTGCAACTTTGCCCAGAACTGAATAATCAGGTAGCCGAAAAACTGCAGCTTCCATCGAACCTTTTTTATAAAGAATGGAGAGCTTAATCCATTCGTTGGATCGAATATCAGGCAGCTTTACAGGAGCAGCACTGAATATGGCGGCGCGTCGATCGACCACACTTTCTTCAAGATGCAACTCCCAATTATCGAGATTCCAGAAAATGAAAGCATTATAACCTTTATAATATTTTTCGGGATTTGCCAGTTCAGATCGGATCATCAATCCAGCGCCGCCAACATTAGGGACACCCGGCATAAATTCACATTCGACAGCAAAATCGTTCAGCGGAGTATATTTGAGATATTGCCCAAAACTTCTTCTCATTGGCTCATCATTAAATTGAATTTCTGCAGCGGATATTTTTTCAATTGAAACCGGCACTGGATAACCCACCTTATAATGCCATTTCGTAGTATCGAGTGCTCCATCAGCTTGTGAAAAATCTTCAAAGACAAGATAAGTTCTGACTGCAATTTCATCAGAACGCTCGCTTTCTTTGCGATTGACATCCACTGTTGCAATGGCACAGAAATATTGCTGATCAATATTCAGTCCATTTATCTCCGCAGTTACAATTTCACTGGAAACCGACAGGGTGTCAGTATAGCTTTTGCTGGCAGTGCCATAATAAATTTTATATCTGGCGACATCTTTTTGATTGACTGGCTTCCAAAAAAACTTTATCGATCGATAATAGCTTTCAGCTCTAAAATCTGAGGGAAAGCTCAATTGATTAGCATCTGGCGAAATTGGCTTTTTTTCACAATAGCTGAAGCTAATCAATAGCGCTAAGATGGATAGTATATTTTTGCTTGCTTTCATTTGTCAAATTTAAAGTTGATTTGTCCCATTTGTTTTGACTTTGATGGTCAGGTTGGATCACAACTTAAGAATTTTTTAAAAAAGAGTCAAGTCATTTTTTAGGATTTTTATTTTGTACTCATTTCGACAAGTCCCCGGTTTCTAAAATGTTACCAAAGTCTTGAGCTTTTGAAATTTTGACTCTACTCAAATGAAAATTAATTCTTTGCAGCCAAATTTGATATTTTAATAGGGATTTTAGATGAAATATAAATTGAAATTATGCTTGACTGGGAAGGTAATTATGTTTATATTTACATCGAAAAGTGACCATTGAGAAACGTGTGAAATTTATCGATCATAAATTAAAAAATAGGATTTAAGTGTGAGAAAAAATTTGCTGTTAGTGTTTTTTTTGTTTGTAATTTTTTTGATACTTTCTTATGTACAATTATCCTCTCAAACTATCACTAATTCCTCTGCCTCTCAATCTTCCACCGGTGAGATGCGAGTCTATTTTAGTCAGTCAGTAGATAATAGCTATGCCAGATTTGGACGAGCTGCCCAACAAACCAATATCTTCAACCGCTTTGCCCAGCGGGTTAATTCGGCAAAATATTCCATCGATTTATGCTTTTACCTGATCGGCAGCAGTGATTTTGATTCACCAGCGCAGGTTTTAATTAATGCCTACAACAGAGGCGTCAAGGTGCGCATTATCTATGATTATGACAAAGATCGTGTCGAAAATAATGCGATTCAACTGCTCAAAAGTGCCAATATCCCCATGATCAGCGATAAATTTGGCAGTAGCGATGGTGACGCCGCCATGCACAATAAATTTATGATCGTCGATTATCGAGATAAAAGCTCGGCCAGTGATGATTGGCTGTGGACTGGCTCATATAATCTCACCAAATCGGCGACAGTGGATAATGCCGAAAATGCCATCGAGATACAGGATCAAGCATTGGCAGCATGCTACACGCTGGAATTCAACGAGATGTGGGGCAGCGATACCGATACCCCTGATCCGACCAAATCTAAATTTAGCTATCGGAAGACGAACAACACGCCTCATGTTTTTAACATCAACGGAATTGAAATCCAGCAATATATGAGTCCCTCGGATCAAGGTGTAAATCAAATCGTTAATGCGATCCAATCGGCACAAAGCTCTATCTATTTTTGTATGCTGATATTCCAGACTAGCAGCAATCCCACCAAAATCGCTGATGCCATGAAAGCCCGCTGGTTATCGATCCCCAATTTTAAAGTCAAGGGGGTATTCGATGAGGAGCAAAATTTTAATAGCTCATTAAGTCAATATTATAATATGATGGGTACTGGAAGCAAACCATGGAATCCACCCGCAGACGTCTATCTTGATAAAGAGAATTATGGCACCCTGCACCATAAATATTTAATCATTGACAGCAATGGCAGTACTGGACAATCAACAGTGATCACTGGCTCATATAATTGGAGCAATGCGGCCGAAACTTTTAACGATGAAAATTTTCTAATCATCAAAGATTCCACCATCGCTAATCTTTATTTGCAGGAATTTGCTGCGCGTTATCATAAAGCCGGTGGAACGGATGAGCTGACCGTTACTTCTGTCGAAGCCATTCAAGATCGCTTTTTGCCCACGGCGATCCAACTTTCACAAAACTATCCTAATCCATTTAATTCAGTTACGACGATCAATTATCAACTTATCGGGAGAGCCGATCAGGAAGTCGAGCTTGCGATCTTCAATCTGTTAGGTCAAAAAATCAAAACTCTGGTCAGTGAAAACAAAGCGGCTGGTTTTTATTCAGCTCAATGGGATGGCAAAAATGAAGCGGGAGAATCGGTCAGCTCCGGGATTTATGTTTATCAATTAAAGGCAGATGATTTTAAAATGGAAAAGAAACTTATATTGTTACAGTGATTGGTTGGCTATAGATGAAGCGGAGAAGAACAATGAAAGCATTGGTAAAAAAATACCCAAAGACGGGTTTGTGGTTAGAGGAGGTAGCGCCTCCAGAAATCGGATTGAACGATGTCCTTATCAAAATTCATAAGACCTCCATTTGTGGCACCGATGTCCACATCTGGAACTGGGATAGCTGGGCGCAAAAAACTATACCGATCCCGATGACGATCGGGCATGAATTTGTCGGAACCGTAGCGGCTGTTGGTGAAAATGTTACTGACCTTGAAATTGGCGCCCTGGTTTCAGGCGAAGGACACATCGTCTGTGGAAGATGTCGTAACTGTCTGGCGGGACGGCGTCACCTGTGCAAATCGCCAAAAGGAATAGGAGTGAATCGTACCGGCGCTTTTGCTGAATACCTCAGTATTCCAGTGTCCAATGTCTGGCTGGCTGATCCGAATATTCCTCCAGAAGTTTTGAGCATCTTCGATCCTTTTGGCAATGCCACTCACACGGCATTGAGTTTCAAGCTGCTGGGAGAAGATGTATTGATCACCGGCGCCGGGCCAATAGGGATCATGGCGGTTGCGATTGCCAAACAGGCCGGGGCAAGAAATGTCGTTATCACTGATAAAATTCCCTATCGTCTCGAATTGGCAAAGAAAATGGGGGCGACTGTTGCTTTGAATATCTCAGAGAAAAGTATCACCGAAGTCCAGAAAGAGTTGGGAATGAAAGAGGGATTCGATGTGGGGCTTGAAATGTCAGGCAATGGGCAGGCTTTTAAAGATATGGTTAACAATATGTGTTCGGGAGGGAAGATCGCTTTGTTGGGAATCCCCACCAATGATCTGGCCATCGATTGGAACAAAGTAATTTTTAATTTGCTCACGATTAAAGGCATTTATGGTCGGGAGATGTTTGAGACCTGGTACTTGATGCAAGCCATGATTCAAACTGGTCTCGATTTAAGTCCAGTTATTACGCATCAATTTCATTACACCGAATTTGAAAAAGCTTTTGAAGTCATGCTGTCGGGTAATTCCGGGAAGGTGATTTTGAATTGGGCAGATGCTTGAAATTGAGCCGCTTTCCGGTTTATTCACAAAACGCAGAGAGCGCAGAGAACGCTGAGTTGTTTTATGAATTTTTACAAACCAAAACCAGTTTTGATTCCGTTAGAATCAAAAGCGATTGAAAAGTCGAACATAGTTTAACCCTTTTTAATGACCATTCTTTCTGCGTCCTCAGCGAACTCTGCGTTGCATAATAGAATGAAAGGACAAAATTGATCTTCGGAATTGGCATAGATATTATTGAAGTTGCAAGAATAGAAAAACAAATTTCAGGGGAATCGAATTCGTTTATCAAAAAGATATTCACTCTAAAAGAGATTGAATATTGTGAGACAAAGATAAAAAGCAAGGCTCAAAATTACGCTGCGCGGTTCGCTGCCAAGGAAGCTTTTTTTAAGGCGATTGGCACGGGCTTGAGAGTTGGATTAAGCTGGCAAGACATTCAAATTGAAAATGATACGCTTGGTAAACCCGTTGCTGTGTTAACTGGAAAATCAAAAAAAATGGTGGCAGATCATCACATTTCCAATATTCATGTATCATTGTCGCATGTAAAAGAGTTGGCAATCGCCGTGGTTATTATGGAAAAGTAGGAGGATTCATGTCAAATATCGGCTCTTATGAGGAGCGCCTCAAAAATTTTGATTGGTCTATAGCTGAAAGCGAGCTAAAATACGAAAAGGATGGTGTAATAAATATCGGCTGGTATTGTTCTGATCGAATTTGTGAAATGGGCAAAGCTCAAAAGATGGCTTTGCTTTGGGAAAGCTCGACCGGAAACGAGAAAAAATTTACTTATAATGATGTCAGGTTGGCAAGCAATACGATTGGCCATTTTTTAGCAAGCCTCGGAATAAAAGCTGGTGATCGTGTTTGCCTTTTTCTGGATCGACTGCCAGAGCTTTATATCGGATTTCTGGGTATTTTAAAAATCGGAGCCATTGCTCAACCTTTATTTTCGGCTTTCGGCGATGAATCCCTTTTTATTCGTTTGAGTAACGCCGAGACCAGCGCCATTATTACCCAACGAAAGCATGTGGCAAAAGTCCGAAAAATTCGGGATAAGCTGCCTTCGTTGAAGCATATCATTATTGTTGATCATGAGGATCAGAAGCCGCTTCAGGAACGTGAGGTCGCTTTTTCGCTGGACCATGCCGAACCCATCGAGAAATTAGAAATATTCCCATCGAAAGCAGAAACGCCGTCAGTGCTTCATTACACTTCGGGCACGACTGGACAGCCCAAAGGTGTCCAGCATGTTCACTATTCGCTTATCTCTCAGTATCTGACCACCAAGTGGGTGCTGGATTTGCAGGAGGACGATATTTACTGGTGCACGGCTGATCCTGGCTGGGTGACAGGCACCTCTTACGGAATCATCGGACCATGGTGTCTGGGTGTTACCCAATGTGTGCTGGATGCGGGTTTTTCGGCTGAAAATTGGTACAAATTTATAGAGAAATATCGAGTCACAGTCTGGTATTCTGCGCCAACCGCCATTCGATCGTTGATGAAAGCTGGCGACGAGATTGTGAAAAAATTTGATCTGGCTTCACTGCGGCATCTTGTGAGTGTCGGGGAGCCGCTTAATTCTGAGGCAGTTATCTGGTCGGAAAAAGTATTCGGACTGCCGTTTCATGATTCGTATTGGCAGACCGAGACTGGCTCGATAATGATCAGCAATTATCCCGGTATGAAAATAAAACCAGGCTCAATGGGGCGTCCATTTCCGGGAATCACCAGCGTAGTCCTGGATCCCCAAACCTATTTGCCGCACCAAAATTCCGGGAAAATTGGTCTCATCGCTTTTAAACCCGGCTGGCCTTCGATGATGAGGACTTATTGGAAAAATGAGTTGACTTATCAGAAAAAGTTTATGAATGGCTGGTATCTCTCCGGGGATCGCGCCAGCATCGATTCAGAGGGCTATTTCTGGTTCATCGGCCGGGATGATGATGTGATCAATACTGCTGGCCACCTTGTCAGTCCCTTTGAGGTCGAATCGGCATTATTGGAGCATCAATCTGTGGCTGAGTCCGCCGTTGTTAGCAAGCCTGACCCAATTAATATGGAAGTGGTTAAGGCATTTGTTACGCTTAAACCGGGAAATAAAGCGAGCTCTGATCTGGAACTTGACATCATGAATTTTATCAGAAAGAAGCTTTCACCCCTGGCAATGCCTCAGGAGATCGAATTCATCGATTCCCTGCCTAAAACCAGAAGCGGAAAAATCATGCGGCGTTTGTTGAAAGCGAAAGAATGGGGTGAAGAGATTGGGGATACTTCCACGCTGGAAAACGATTAGCTCGATTTTATTCTCAATTCGAGGGCGGGAATTTACAATTTAAAATTTGGAAATGGGTATTGGATATTGACAGTGTTTATAACTAATTTTTAAAAACCGAAGGGAGCTTATCATGGACGAAATGCAAAAGGTTGTTTTGAATTATGTGAAAAACGAATATCTTGAAGATGAAGATCAGGAAATCACCGTCGATACGCCGCTGATCTCTGGTGGAATTGTCGATTCTTTTTCGATGGTTTCTTTAAAGCGATTTTTGGAGAACAAATATAAGATCTCGATTCCCGATGAGAAGGCAACGCCAGAGGCTTTCGATACGGTGAATAAGATTTGTGATTTGGTGAAGGAATTTATTTAAACGTACTGCTGCATGAAAGCAAAAAGGATTGCTGTAAGTGTTTTTTATACTGACAAGTGGATTGAATTTCCAATGCCACTACTGTGCGAATGGCATTAGAAAAGATATTTTGAGAAAAATGTAGAGGAGAATAGAATATGGCTTATAGCAATAAAATTCGTGAAATCTATCAACAAGAAGTCAAAGGGATCAGAGAGGCGGGTCTCTTTAAAGAAGAGCGCTATATTCACGCCCCACAGGCAGCGGATATCGAGGTCGAGTATCCGACGGGATCGGCTTTGAAGCAAGTAATCAATATGTGCTCCAACAACTACCTCGGTCTTTCCAGCCATCCCGAAGTCATCAAAGCGGCGCATGAAGGACTGGATTTTCGAGGCTATGGCATGTCCTCGGTACGCTTTATCTGCGGCACCCAGGATATTCACCATGAACTGGAACAGAAAGTGACCAAATTTTTGGGGACCGAAGATACCATCCTGTTCCCCTCCTGCATGGATGCTAATGCTGGCGTGTTTGAGGCGATTTTAACCGAACAGGATGTGATGATTTCGGATCGATTAGTCCACGCTTCTATTATCGATGGGATTCGGCTGTGCAAAGCCCAACATGACACCTTCAAGCATTCTAACATGGAGCATCTGGAAGAAAAATTACAATTGCACGCTGATAAAAGATTGAAAATTATAATCACTGACGGCGTCTTTTCAATGGATGGTGATACAGCAAAACTGGATGAAATGGTCGCGCTGGCAGAGAAATATGATGCCATGGTTTTTGTGGATGATTCTCACGCCACTGGTTTCATTGGCAAGACTGGCAGAGGCACCCACGAGAAATGTGGTGTGGTGGGTAAGATCGATATTATTACGACGACATTTGGTAAAGCACTTGGCGGTGCTTCAGGTGGCTGCGTTTCGGGCAGAAAAGAATTGGTTGAGCTCTGTCGTCAGCGAGCTCGTCCCTATTTATTCTCAAACACTGTTGCCCCGGTTATCATCTCTGGCGTGCTAAAAGTAGTCGAGTTGCTGTCACAAACCACTGAACGACGTGACGTATTGGAGCAGAATGCAGCTTACTGGCGTAAAGGACTCACTGAAGCCGGTTTTGTCTTGAAAGAAGGAGATACTCCCATCGTTCCCGTGATGCTGTTTAATGCGAAACTGGCCCAGGATTTTTCAAAGGATCTGTACGGGGAAGGGATTTATGCTATCGGCTTCTTTTTCCCTGTTGTGCCAAAAGGTCAGGCGAGAATCCGAACCCAGATTTCTGCCGCACACGAGAAAGAGCATCTGGATCGAGCGCTGGCGGCATTCGCAAAGGTCGGCAAAAAACATAATATTCTTGGCAAGACCAAAGAGGAAATTGTCGAAATGTATGGACTATAATTTGGTAAATGTGAAATGTGAATTGGCAGAAGTGAGTTGCAATCAAATATCAAATATCAGGCAAAGCATGTTTTGAGCGCTGTTCTTTCAAAGCACAAATTTTATTTTTGGGCACTTTATGCCCGCGCTGCAACTGGGTGTTAAATTTATTATTTGTGCGATGCGACGATGGATTAAAGTTCGGTGCTGAATGAATATCAAAAATCTTCTCAAAGAAAAATCGACTGACTACAATGACCATGAGGAGAGAGGAGGCTGGTATGAAAGTAATTAAACCAATGAAGAAGCGCAGTTTTCCAAAAAATGCAATCTGCGCACTGATGACTTTTTTAGCACTATTGAATAGCAGTGATCCAGCATTACCTCAACAGAATCTAAGATACTATCTGGAAATTGATGAACAAACCTGGGATGCCTTTTATGTCAACATAACCATTAACAATAATAGAGCTGAAAAATTATTTTGCGGATTACTGAATCGCTATCCCGAGCTGGCTTCGAGCCAAAAGTATGGAAGAGATATTTCAAAAGTTGAAGTGACGGATCGATTTAGCGCAAAGGTGCCGTTCACTCAGATTGAATCCAATACCTGGCTTATCGATGCAAAGGATAAGGATATTATCAATATTTCATATAAGGTTAGCAACCGAAGCGATCAAATTCTGGGGGAACGGTTGAGCAGAAATTTTGCTCGCGTGGATTGTGGCAGCGTTTTTCTTTATGTCCGTGAATATTATAACTCGCCGATTGAACTCGCTGTTCGAGTGCCGCATCGCTGGAAATTGGCGACAGGCCTGGCTGCAACTGAACAAATGTTCGAATATCAGCTCGACGGCTATAGCAAGCTTTTGAAACATCCGCTTTACATGGCGCCCTTTGATGAGATTTATTTCAGAATTCAAGATCGGGTTTGCTATATTCTTGTTGATGGGAAGCGGACATCAGAAGTTAACAGGCTCAGTTCGATTGCTGCCAAGATTGCCTTCTATCAAACCAAATTATTCGATAATGTGCCTTTTGATCGCTATCTGTTCATTTTCAAGCTTTTTTCCGGGCCGCGACCATCCGTCTCCAAGGCTTATGAAAATTCGGCTATTTTTTATTTTAGCAATGAATCTGCCAAAAAAAGCTTCAATGACCTTGCGCTGGAGATTGCCAGCAATTTTTTTCAACTCTGGAATGGGAATCGATTCCATCCAATCTCGATGAAAAGTGATGTGACCGCGCTGCAATCTCCTGGCAGCAATCTCTGGTTTCATTATGGCCTTAGTGATTATTACGGCGGCTTAAGCCTGGTACGAGCCGGCTATTGGAGTGAATCGGATTTTATCAATTATCAGGTCAAATTGATGAATCGGCTGCTCCATTCCGCCAGCAAATCAAAATCACCTTTGTCATCGTTGAGTCTATCCAGCATGAAGCTTGATGAAAAAAAATCTCTGGATCTTATCAGGTTGAAAGGACAGTTGATCAGCCTGCTGCTTGATTTAAAGATACGAGAATTGACGGATGACCGAAGAAGCCTGGATGATGTTGTATTTTTTATGAACAAGTGGTTTGGCGACCAGGGAGATGGCTACACGGATGATGATATCCTGCGCGCTATTGAAGCTGTGACAGCTGTTGATCTCACAACTTTTTTTGACCTTTATATTAATGGCAATGCTGAGATTCCGCTGATTGAAACATTACAGAACGCCGGAATTTTTCTGGAATCCAAAACCGACACTGTGCCAGATCTGGGTGATTTTCAAATCTCAAGCGATGGAAACGTAATCAATCAAATTGCTAACTTCAGTCCGCTGGAAACAGCGGGAGTGAATGCAGGCGATAAACTTGTCTCACTAAATGATCAGGTCATCTATTACCCGCAGCAAATTGAACAAATGGTTGATACGCTGAAAGTCGGTCAGGAGATCAGTTTATCCATTCAGCGCGAGGGAATTTCGCTGATGTTGATCGCTAAAGTTGCAGGCAGACCATGCCAGACCATGTCGTTAATTAGCCTGGAACCGCGGACCGACAAACAAAAAATGATTCGAAGCTCATGGCTGGCGAAGCAGCTTCCTTAAGGTGCAAAAAAATCAGATGACTTATTTTTTAAAATATGATCTTGAACTTCGTCCTTAACGTATAGACTAATGCTCAATCAAAAATTCCCCTTGATCGATCGCACCATGTACATACCCAGAATGAGCTTCAGCGGCGCCCGGTTAGCTGCTGCTGCGTTTCAGTCCATCGGTATTGATGCTCGACCATCGCCAGCTTCCGATGCCAGAACGCTGCAATTGGGATCGAAATATTTGAATGGCGATGAATGTTTGCCGGAACGAATCACGTTGGGTAATTTTTTAAAGATCATCGAAGATCAAGCATTTAATCCAGATGAAACCGCTTTTTTGCTTCCCACGGCTGGCGGACCATGTCGTTTTGGTCAATATCAGAACCTGCTTAAAAAAGTTCTCAAAGATAAAGGACTGGAGCGGGCATTGGTCGTATCGCCAACCAGTTCCAATGGTTACGAAGGCTTTGGTGATTCCGCACGCGAGATGATCCGAACCTTCTGGCATTCTATTATCTCGAGCGATATCCTCAGAAAAATGCATCTTAAATTTCGACCTTATGCCCATGATAAAGATCTGGCAAATGAAGTCTTCCAGCAAAGCCTTGATGAGCTGAGTGTGATCCTGGCAACGCCCAAACAAAAGCCGTCGCAGCGACTAACACGACTGCACCAGGCATTGTTATTAGCTCGAAATCGTTACCATCGCATTCCCGCCGAATTTACGAAAACTAGACCGTTGATTGGAATCGTTGGTGAAATCTATTGCCGATTGGATGAATTCAGCAATGAATATCTGGTCAACAAAATTGAGGAATTTGGCGGCGAAGTCTGGATGTCCGACATTGCCGAGTGGGTGTGGTACACCAATGATGAACAACGTTGGCGCTTGATTCGCGCCGGCAAGCGGATTTCAAAAGATATGTTAGCCGCAAAGATCAAATTTGCCATTCAGCATCAAGACGAGCAATTTTTATTTAAGCCGCTTAAAGCAGAATTTAAAGGCTATGAAGAACCGCATCATGTTCATCAAATTTTAGAAAATAGTCGTCCCTATTTGCCACAAGAAGGCGCATTGGGTGAAATGGTGCTGAATGTTGGCAAATCAATTTACTTGCAGCAGAAAGGCGCTGACGGCGTTATCGACATCAGCCCCTTTACCTGCATGAACGGCATTGTCTGCGAGACAGTCTATCCCCAGGTAAGCAAAGATTATGATAAATTCCCGATTCGAATTTTCTATTTTGATGGGACAAAGGTTGACCTGGATCGGGACGTGGGGATATTTCTGGAACTGGCGAAAAATTATATGCATAAAAAGACGACCAAGCGAGTTTATCCCTATTATTTTGATCATCATGCTTAGTGCATCAATCGTGGCGCAAGGGCTATCGTTTATGCCGTTCACCAATGCGCTTTGCTTTAGATTTGATTCATAAATGCAACTAAAAAAAACTGACAAGGGAGTGAAAATGAGACGTTATATAGTTTTTGCTATTAGCTGCTTTATTCTATTTGTCTGCTTTACCAATGTGTTTGCACAGGACAGAGCATTGTACATCGATGAGGAAAAAGATGGCAAAAGCAAGCAGAAATTCACCATGGATTTCTCCAAAATCATCAGACCGAAATCCCTCGATGAATTTACCAAATGGACGCACCTTCCGCCCGTGACCCAGGATACGACAGGCACCTGCTGGTCATTTGCGACGACCTCTTTTCTCGAATCCGAACTGGCTCGAATGGGAAAAGAACCTGTTAAGCTATCAGAGATGTATTTTGTTTATTGGGAATATGTCGAAAAGGCGAGACGATTTATTCAGCAAAAAGGGGATTCAAATTTTGGCGAAGGTTCCGAACATAACGCAGTTTTGCGCCACATGAAAAACCATGGTCTCGTTCGCCAGAGCGACTATTCTGGGCTGCTATCTGGTTATGCCGGTCATAATCATTCAAAATTATTTAAAGAGGTCAGCAGCTATCTTGATTATCTCGAAGTTAATAAAATTTGGGATGAAAATCAGGCGATTGCTTCTGTCAGGCTGATTTTGAATAAATACCTGGGCGAGCCACCAACGACGATTCCGGTGGCTGGAAAAGAAGTCACGCCAGTTCAATACATGACTGAAGTGCTGGAGCTCAATCCCGATGACTACATCAGTTTCATGTCATTGATGGATGCACCATTTTATCAACAAGCAGAATACAAAGTCCCGGACAATTGGTGGCATAGTCAGGAATATTATAATGTCCCTCTGGATGAATTTTATCAAGCCATCGTTGATGCGGTGAAAAATGGCTATACGGTTGCCCTTGGCGGCGATACTTCAGAGGCTGGAAGAAATGCGGAGCAAGATATTGCCGTCATCCCGTCATTTGATATTGCTGCTAAAAATATCGATCAGTCGGCGCGGGAATTTCGCTTTAAAAATCACACTTCCACGGATGATCATGCCATCCATCTGGTCGGCTATAAAAAGATGGGAGATCACACCTGGTTTTTAATCAAAGATTCTGGCAGAAGCGGTCATCTGGGCAAGCTGAAAGGATATTTCATGTTTCGCGATGATTATATAAAGCTCAAAATGCTGAATTTTTTGGTTCATAAATCAGCAGTGCAAAACCTCATAAATAAGTTTAAATAAGCTGGAATTTTATAAATTCATCGGAAAGAATCAAATGAGAAGATATATAATTTTAAGCATCATCATCTTTATTGCAAGCTGCTCCAAAGAGAAACACGAAATCATCAGATCTATCGAAATCCCGGAATTACAGCATCTTGCTATCGATGTGGATCCGAACCAAAGCAGAGCAGTGGTTTATACGAACAAAACTTCGGCTTTTTTTTATGGCGAAACCGGTAAAATTCGCCAGGATGGGCATCAGGGATTTTATGTAATTGCGCAGCGGTTACTGGATGATTATCTTCTGGCAGTTGACGGATATCCCCTAAACCGGGGCGATGCTGATACTGTTCGAGTTTATCCGGATCGGATCACCCGAATCTATCAGGATGATATTAGAGAAGATTTGTATCTGCTCGATAATTTAAATTGTCTCGTCATCGAGCTTGGCTCACCCGATCTTCACTCTTATGATTTTACGCCACTGCTGCCAGCTTCATCTGAATCAGACCAGCTAAACAGTCGCTGGTACCGAAATCAGGATTTGCTGGTGATCAATCCCAGGAATGGTAAGGCATCGGCTCAAACTCTTTCGACTCTTGGTTTTCAATTCGATTGTACGGCTCAGTTTAATGCCCAGGTTAAAGCTTTGTCGGATAGTCTGCTGCCTTCCAGTTTAATCGGTCAATTTAGAATCGTTAAAGATCATTATCGGATATTCTTGCTGGCTGCAGAAAATGAAGCTGAATTAAAACTACTCGCTGATCATGTCCTGAATAATGCGGTTCAACTGGTGGATGAAAAGAAAAAGCGGCTGATCAAGTTGTTGGGCGACTGCCATTTTGAAACCAATATAGCGGATTTGAACAAAGCATTCCGCTGGGCACTTATCTCGATGGATCAGCTCATCATGCGCCAGCCTGGCGCCGGAAAAGATGTAGTCGGTATTTTTGCTGGGCTCCCCTGGTTCAATAATTACTGGGGCAGAGATACCTTCATTTCTTTGCCGGGCGCTGCACTGGTTCGGGGTGAATATGAAACGGCGAAAGAAATTCTATTGTCTTTTGCCCAATTCCAAAACGAAAAATCAAATGATCCCAATTTTGGACGGATTCCCAATCAGGTGACCACCGATAATATTATTTATAACACGGCCGATGGCACGCCCTGGTTTGTTCGTGAACTATGGGAATACTACAAGTACACCGGTGATCAGGCGACTCTGGAATCGCTCTATCCAGTTGTGAAACGAGCGATAGAAGGCGCGCTGGAAAATCATATTGATAAAAATTATTTTCTCACTCATGGTAACGCTGAAACCTGGATGGATGCCCAGGGCACTGAAGGACCCTGGTCGCCACGGGGAGACCGGGCAGTGGAAATTCAGGTGTTATGGTACGAACAATTATCAGCTTCTGTTAGAATTGCCCAGTTGTTGGGGAAAAATGCTGACGCCTCTAATTGGCAGCAAATCGCTAATGAGCTGAAACAAAATTTTCAGCTTAAATTCTGGGATAATGAGCGCCTGGCGCTGTTCGATCATCTCAATGAAAATGATGAGCCAGACCGTAAGATTCGCCCCAATCAAATTTTTGCCATCACGGTGCCAGAGAGCCCACTTTTGCCACCGGAACATGAATTCACGATTATAAAAGAGGTTGCTACGCTGTTGACCTATTCCTATGGCGTGGCTTCGCTCTGGCAACATGATCCGGATTTCCATCCATTTCATAATCTGCCCAAATATTATCCCAAGGATGAAGCTTATCATAATGGTACGGTCTGGGGCTGGCTGGCCGGTCCGGTTATTACCAGCTTGATGAAATTTGACTATCAAAATCTGGCTTACGAATTATTACTGTCTGAATCCAATCAGATTTTGAACTGGGGAGCTGTGGGCACTCTGTCGGAGCTGCTAAACGCCATCCCTGCGTCAGGAATGGACATTCCCGATCCATCGGGTACGGTTTCTCAAGCCTGGAGTCTGGCTGAGTATATCCGAAATATTTACCAGGATTTGATCGGTATCCATCCCGATGTGCCTAACCGAAAGATTGTTCTCTCTCCGCATTTGCCCGACAATATAACTTCGCTGACCTGTCGGGTGCCATTAGCTGATACAGAGCTTCACCTTTCCATGCAGCAGGACGATTTGAAGCTGGAAATCATTTTGAATTATGTGGAAAATGCCCAGCCCTGGAATATTGAAATCAATTACGTTATCTCTCCAACAGAAAAAATCATATTTGATTATACCATTAAGCCCGGAGAAATCAAAGCTGTTCAAATTGATTTTGGACCGACCAGCGTCTCTATCGATGGCAAACAGATCGGCTACCGGTTAGAGCGAATTGCAATCAGGAACGAGCTGATTACCTATCTCTCATTTGCCGCGCCCCAATTGGATAAAAATTTGAATTATCTAAAACCACCGCCATATCCTTTGCTTTCCGGCGAACAAATCAAAACCTGGAATAAGAAAGCGGAAAAGTTGATCGATCGGGATGCTCCGAAGAATGATGACAAAGGACCGAACAAAAAATACGTCTATCCCACCAGTTCCTATTTTGAAGAAGGCATATTCGATCTCACCCAATTTAAGCTGTTCTCCGATTATCAAAATTACTATTTTCAATTGACCTTTCGAGAATTGGTGCAGCCGGGCTGGCATCCGGAATACGGTTTTCAATTGACCTTTATGGCGATTGCCATCGATCAGGGGAATGAATCGCCGGGAGCGAAATTTATCCAGCGAAACGCCAATTTGCAACTGCCACGTGATTTTGATTTTCAGCGAATCATTTTTGTCGGTGGGGGATTGCAGATAGAAGATAGTCAGGCTAATATCCTCGCTGCCTTTCGACCCGAGGATGCTCGCTATCCTCTGGGCGATGTGCCACAAAAAGAGATATCCTTTGCCATTCCCAAATCTTTTCTGGGAAATTATGAAAAAAATTGGCGCTTCATCATTGCTGTTGGTGGACAGGATGATCACGGTGGCGGAGGCATAGGTGAATTCCGGACTGTTGGCCAAGTAGCCTCGCAATGGCAGGGTGGCGGTGGCGAACAAGAGACTGGGAATTGTAATGTGTATGATTTATTGGTGGTGCAGTAACAATAATGCTTTGCTTACGAAATAAAGGCGGCAGAGCTGTTTTACAAGCAATGAATTGCCTTGTGTGAAACTATTAAATTTGCTGTCTTTCTGATCCGTCGGGTGATGGGAATGAATCTCTATGTTTAGCGAAACTCATCTTGTGAATGGATTTTTCTCTTCCGGCAAAATTGCTTTATCTATCGGCCATCTGTTGGATGAATTTACAAAGACAGGAAATCATAAAATTTATTGATTTTCTATCTTTTAGGTTATTCTTTTCCAACTTAAAATAAAAGCTTGTGTCCGCTGAATGGATTTTTAAAAAGCTAATGTATTACTCTTATTTTTCTTCATGAAAAACATCTGCTGAAAAGATTCTTATTTTTGTTCCTTCTTTTTTCCAGGCGTCGGTTGGCAAGCCCGCCTTGTTACAGGTGTGCTCTAAAAACGTCTCGCGATCCCAGCCATAATCTGTGGCAACCTGGGGCAAAAGCAATCCACTATAGCCATTTCGTTCGATGATGATGCCATGTTTCCCTACTTCAATTTCATTGATGTCGGTGATCTCTCGGATCGGCGTTAAAACCGATATTTCGATTTCCAGATCATCCAATTCATCGGCCGTAATAGCGGGAAATCGGGGGTCACGAAAGGCTGCCGCTTGCGCCATCTCAATAACAGTCTGATCCAGCGATTTGATGGCTTGAACATATCCAATACAGCCTCGCAACATGCCATGCTTGGTCAAGGTGACAAACGCTCCTCGTTTTTCTTTTAAAATAGGTGATTCGGATTCGACGATTGGATTCTTTTTATTGGCCAGAGCGTTTGCAATGGCTTGTCGGGCCGTTTTTAAAAGCACCTTTTTATCTTCTTCGTTAAGGCCGCTATCGATCCCGATTTTTGGTTCTTGTTTTGCTTTTGATTCTTTATAAATTGCTACAGCGCCATAGCCTACCACGTAGCCGCCTTTGCTTCCAGTCACATCGTTGGAATTAATTTGATAAACGATTTTGGCTTTGTTGGCACCCAAATTCATGGCGATCAATTCTGCTACGACAATTCCCCCGGCGCCACACGCCATCAATTCTCTATCTTGAAAATCCTGGCAAAGTTTTTGAGGATTCAATTCTAAAACAGTGCTCAATGTGAGGTTATCCGTGGCTTTGCATTCGTCGTAAGAATTGCCATGATACAGATCGCTGCTGGCAACGAGCAGGACCTTTTTGTCCCTCACAGCTTTGGTTATTGCATCGGCTAATCGCTGGCAATTTTCCCAGGAATAGTCCCATAGCACGATGGGTACAATTTTTAAATCCGGGATTGCGACCTGCAGGAACGGCAATTGGATTTCCAACGAATGTTCTTCCCGATGGCCTTCCCAGGTAAAGCGGATATTGCCATCTGCTTCGATAATGGCATTGGCAATTGTCTTTTCGACCGGAATAACACCAAGTGGAGTTTCATAGCCATCTTTATTAAAGACCGATGCGCCAGAGAAAGCCTCGTGGTGGCTCGGCGCCAACACGATGACTGCATCATAGCGATTACCTTGCACCTGCTTATAAGCGTTGGCAGCGGTAAAACCCGAATAAGCATAGCCAGCGTGGGGAGAAATCAAGGCAAATATTTCTCCATCGATGTTGGATAGCTTGGCACCTTCTAGATATGAATTAATTTCATTCCGCAAAACTTCCGGATCGCCAGAATACCATGATCCAGCGACGACTGCTTTTCTGATTTCTTGAGTATTCATAGCTTTCTTTTCAACCTCCTTTTCAGGTTGAGAATTGCATTGGGTCATTAACAGAAAATTAATTAGAATGAAACAAGTTAAAATTCTGGCTAACATGACGTTATTCCTCAATTCCAAATTCCGGCTATTTTATGCCCACAAAATTGGCATTTGCCATTTTTATCGATCGCAATTTTTACGATCTCGAATCCCATCCTTTGAATGATAATTTTCTTACATCCCGGGCAAAACGTATTTTCACCCTCATGCCCAGGAACATTTCCAATATAGCAAAAATAAAGTCCGGTGTCAAGCGCAATTTTTCGAGCCGTCTCTAAACTTTTTAATGGAGTCGGGGGCAAATTTTTAAGTCGATATTGCGGGTGGAATCGGGTGAAATGAATCGGCACTTCCGGTCCCAATTCTTTCAAAATCCATTTACACAGTTGCTGTATTTCTTTAGGATCATCATTCAAAGTGGGGATCATCAAATAAACGATCTCAGTCCACATTCCCTGTTGTTTCAACAGTACCAGCGTACCCAACACCGGCTGAAGATGGCCGGCCACCATTTCCTGATAAAATTTTTCAGTGAAGGCTTTGAGATCGATCTTAACCGCATCCAGCACCTGACACAGATCTTTCATGGGCTGAGGATTGATAAAGCCATTGCTGATCATCACGCTTTTTATGTTATATTGATGTCCCTGTTCGGCGCAGTCATACATATATTCGGTGAAAATGACTGGCTCGGTGTAGGTGTAGGCAATCGATCGGCTGTGTGAGTCCCGGGCATATCGGGCAATTGAAGTTGGAGGCATATCGTAACTCTCCACCTGGTCAGGACGCGCCTGGGAGATTTGCCAGTTCTGACAGAATTTGCAGAGGACATTGCAGCCTACCGTGGCTATAGAGAAAGCCAGCGTGCCAGGTAGAAAATGAAATAGCGGCTTTTTCTCAACCGGATCTACATGAGCGCTGCACGGTCGTCCGTAAACTAAGGTGTAATAAGTGCCACCATGATTTTCTCTCACGCCACAGTAGCCAGTCTCCTGATCATCGATAACGCATTCCCGAGGACACAGCACACATTTGATTTTGCGGTTGGGCAATTTTTCGTAGTACCGGGCTTCGGTTAAACTCGTGAGCGGATTTTGATTGTTTATATTTCGGCTTCCAAGTTTATTTATTGGAAATATTAAGGAACAAGCACCACAAAATCGAGCCGTCTCTTGAAGGAAATGTCTCCGAGATTTTAAACCGAACGTGTTCATGGTTTAAACCTGAATTTTTTTAATTTTATTTAAATCATTGCAGCCGAGGCGATGCTGATCATCGGCCGCTGTCTCAATGTAGGTTGGCTCTCTTCCAGCCTGCTTCAAAGTCGGTAGTCCCAGCTCTGTTCGCTTTTTTTCAATGATGTCCCAGCCGATGGTATCGATGGCGACCGGATCGAATCCCACGAGAAGTCCGTTGTAATGCCAGGCCCATTGCGGCATAAAAGGCGGTCCGCCTTCACATTGAGAAGTCAGTGCATCGGTGATCGTGATTCTCAATTTGGATCGAATCTCCGAAAACATATTGACATCAGCCACGTAAGGATCGCCTCTATTGTCATGGTATTTATTGGGATTATGGATGGCGCCAAAAAAATTCTTCAATGCATTGGTTATGCCGACGATGCCATGATCTTTTAAAATCGGGACATTAATAATGGCAGTGCATTGATGGACCAAAATATTACTCAGGTGGCTACCAACTTCGCCATGCTCATAAATGTCCGAAGTATAACCAAATTGATCATTGCCATAACATTTGATTTCATTGCGACCAATTTTTATCTGATAGCCAGCTTTTTCCAGGTCGCGATTGGCGCGATCCCAGATAATGATATTTCGTTCTAAAACTCCAGCGCTTCTTATCCCTTCAATGACCGCATCGACCAATTCGGCATGGGTAGAGATTCCCTTTCCCGCCAGACAGTTAATTTTGATCCCGACGATGTCATCCTTTTTAAGCAATCGCTGCCAGCCTTGTTCCGCTTTGCTCACCTGAAACAAATTTTCCATCGCTCGATCAAGCAGATTTAAAACCTGATTCCCAGCAATTTTGTTTTTAGCAATAGTCTATGTTTCAAAAAAATCACACAAATCAATGATAATCGGAAAATCCTGATATTTTCCATCAAATTTTGTTTTTGATTCACCTCGACAGGTAGAGCTTGCGCCGATGCAGAAACCCGCCCCAGCTTTGATGCTGGTTTGCAAAAAATAGCGTCGTTTTATATGATTGGATTTTTTCACGCTGACAAATTTTTCTATTTGGTCAAATTGAATGAATTGTTTGAACCACTTGCTATCATATTATATCAAATTTGAAAGTCACTGTCAAGAAGAATTTTAGCTCCCATAAAAATTTCAGGAACAGCAAAGAAAATACAAAATCACGATAGATCGGAAGCTGGAATGAAACTGATGCAAACTAAATTAAGCTGTCTGTGCTGAAAATCTGAAATATTAAACTTTCTTCACAAGGCGTGAAATATTTAATTATGGCTTTGAAGTTGCAAAGAAGGATGGTTCGCTTGAAAGAGGAAACTGATAATGACTGAAAATGCGATGGTTTTGGCTAGCGACGAATAGAAATTATTGTAATGTAATTAAACATTGTTTTATTCAAAGACACGATCAATTCGATAAATACGCATTTTACGAGTGTTGAGCGTAATATAATAGCAAGATATAAAATAGCAGTTTGATTTTTCATCATTGAAAGGGAAAACTTATGCGTGGCTACTTCTTAAAAACAATTTTATTGGTTTTGTTTTTATCATGTTTGAACCAACAGCTCTGGCCGCAAACCTGGTCAAGTGAAATTACCGTCTGCAATGGAAAATCGCCAGATCTGGATATTGACCCGAAGACAGGTCATTTGCATATTGTTGCCATTCAGAACGGAACTGGAGCGGTATATGTTGAAATGGATAATACCGGCAATATTATCCGACAAGAGGTGATTCCAAAAACTGAGAAAGAGAAATCAGAAAGTTCATTTGGTGCGTCAATTGCAGTCGATGGCAGTGGGAATCCACATGTTACTTTTCGGGAGCCATTGGGTTATAATTATTATACATCGTATTACACCTACCGTACAATTGCTGGTTGGTCAACACCAGTCATGCTATCAAATGATCTGTTACGAGGCTATGTCGTCCCGATTGATGTGGATAAAAATGGGTATGCTCATATTGGTCGTGGTTCAGCCACTGGTGAAGGTGATGAGCCGATGATTGGTCCCGTCAAATATTTTAAATTCTTGAATAGTGTAAGCCAAAATCAATTAGATGATTTCAGCCGCTATCGCTGTGATGATCGTCTTGAAATTGATGCCAGTTATGAGAATCAAGTTCACATGATACTCGGCTGCCCGGATTATCCGGTCACTGGCGGGCCTGTCTGGTATTGGCGTTCTACCGATAGCGGGGCGCACTGGGAAAGTTTAGAGATTCACAATTCCCAGGCACATGGTGCAAATGGGACACCTGATTTATTTGTCGATGCTTCGGGAATTGTGCATATTATTTATGGTTCAGAAATCGATCAGACCGTTGGTGGAGAGCCATCGGTAAGATATTCCCGATGGGTAAACCAACAATTAGTGCGAGAAATAAATGTAACTGTTGCAGGCGAGATCCCGGTTAGGGATGATACTCCCCAGGGAATCGGTTCAGTTGCTGCCAGTGCCGATGGAAATATCGTCGTGGTTGCCTACTCAGAAGGATTTGGTTTGAGGCTCTTTGCGCGTCGTTCCGATAATGGAGGCGCAACCTGGGGTGAAAGATACGAACTTGCAGCGGAAAGCGTTGGCGATTTGGGACGGAATAAACAGGTGATTCGCGCCTATAAGAGCAATTTCTACGTTGTCTATCCCAGTCCCACTGGCATCAAAATGAGATATTTGAAATTGACGACGAACCAAGCTCCAGTGGCTAATGCCGGCGGACCTTATCAAGCAAATGAAGGTGCCACTGTTACTTTCGATGGCTCCAAGTCCAGCGACACCGATGGCAGCATCACTAAATACGAATGGGATTTTCAGAGCGATGGCATTTATGATCAAACGACGACAGCCGCGACAACGACTTATAAATATACAGATAATTTCAGCGGTCTGGTAAAACTTCGCGTCACTGATAATGAATCCGGCACTGCTACTGATACGAAAAGTGTGACGATCGCCAATGTTGCGCCAACGGCTGAAGCTGGAGGTCCTTATTCAGGTGAAATAAATAAAGCAATTCAACTTACCGGGAGCGCTACTGATCCGGGAAGCGATGTTTTAACTTATCAATGGGACCTGGATAACGATGGGATTTATGAGACCAGCGGACAATCGCCGCAGGCTACCTTTAAAACCGGAGGAAGTCATACTGTAAAACTGAAAGTTACCGACGATGATGCCGGAGTGGGTACTGATAACGCTCAAGTTTCAATTTCCAATGAGGCGCCGGTCGTTAGCGATATTCCACCACAAACGATTACTGAAGGGGGAGCTTTCAATTCAATTGCATTGGACAATTATGTAACTGATCCGGATAATGCTGATTCTGAAATTTCATGGCAGGCAACCGGCATGAGCAAACTTGCTGTTTCAATTGTCAATCGCGTTGCCACTATTACAGCAAGTGATCCTGAATGGTCGGGAAGTGAAACCATCACTTTTAAAGCGACCGATCCCGGTGGCTTATTTGACGACGATACTGCTATTTTTACTATTCAGCCGGTCAATGATCCGCCAGTGATGACTCAAATTCCCAATCAAACTATCAACGAAGGGGAGGCTTTTAGCACAATCAATCTGGATGATTATGTGAGTGATCCGGATAATAGCGATAGCCAGATTACGTGGACAAGCACAGGACAAACGCAATTAACTGTAACGATCAACCAGCGAGTTGTTTCGATCCAAATTCCGAATACGGATTGGAATGGAAGCGAAAATATAACTTTCAAAGCGACTGATCCTAACGGGCTATTCGATAGCAAGCCTGTCACATTTAAAGTGAATGCAGTGAATGATCCGCCCGTTGTTTCCAAAATCCCGGATCAAACCATTGACCAAAGCAAAACTTTCGCTACATTTGATTTGGATGATTACGTTACTGATATTGATAATGCGAAAAGCGAATTGAGTTGGACTCATAATGCTACGCAATTGGTTGTCAATATCAATACATCAACTCATGTGGCTACGATTACTGTTCCTAACAATCAGTGGATAGGGAGCGCAACTATTACCTTTACTGCGACAGACCCGGCTGGCTCGTCCGGACAAAATTCAGCTATTTTCACGGTAGGCAATTTTAACAGCCCACCAACCGTATCACAGATTCCTGATCAAACAATCTACGAGAACGGCAGTTTTGCTGCCATCAATCTTAGTCTGTATGTTACTGATCCAAATGATCAGGATGCGGAGATTAGCTGGACCTGGCGCGGGAATTCAAACCTTAACCTCCAGGCAATTAATCAAATCTTGACGATAAGCGTGGCAGACACGGAATGGGCTGGTACAAATGTTGTAACTTTTGTCGCCAGCGATCCCGGCGGCAAGAAAGACAGTTGTATCACCATATTTAAAGTATTTGCAGTTAATGATCCGCCAGTATTAGGTGCCATCTCAGATTTGTATTTTGCAGAAGATGACACACTTCGGCTGCGACGAGCAAATCTGTCAGCCATGGTTAGTGATATTGATAGCCCCATTGGAAACATTCAATTTTTAATACTTAACCAGTTTCGAACTCATTACCGGACCGATCCAACAAGCAAAGATCTTTTAATCTACGCTGATGCCAACTGGTATGGCAATGAGACCGTGCTGTTTCAAATCCTCGATGATAAGGGTGGTTTTGATAGCCAGAGCGTTAATCTGGTCGTTCAATCTTCTCCTGATCGACCAACAGCGTTTGCATTACAATTCCCGGTTGGCGCGCAATTTCAGCAAGCTTTGGATTCGATCCAGTTTGTCTGGCAAAAAGCGATTGACCCCGACCCAGGTGAGACGCCGGTTTATCAATGGAGCTTGAGCCAGGATGTTCTCTTCGGACATGTAATGGATCAATATAATAATCTGGTTGATACAGCTTTTGTTTTTAAAACTAGCTCGCTTAACGGCGGAAAGTATTACTGGCGCGTGACCGCCTTTGATCCAACAGGAAGATTTACCCAGAGCACCAATGTCGGAGTTTTTCAAATTGGTACGACCGATGTGAGAGAGATTACTGATAATCTGCCGGATCGATATATGTTATCTGCTAACTATCCCAATCCCTTCAATCCGGAGACGAATATCACTTTTCAAATTCCAAAACAATGTCAGGTCAAATTATCGATTTACAATAGCCTCGGGCAATTAATCTGTACACTTTGGGACGGCAATCTTTCGGCCGGGATTTACACCAAAGCCTGGAACGCTCTGGACATGACCGGAAAGCCGGTCACCAGTGGGATTTATTTGTATAAGTTGGAAACTGAAGAATTCACGCAGGTCAAAAAAATGCTTTATGTTCAATAAATAGTGTCTGGCTGAAGAGTCGCTGCGGGTGACAGCGACCATATCGCGTGGTAGCTACCGGATGATGTTCCTCCTGGTGATATTAGACAGATACCAGAGAAAAATTTCTAATAAACATTTTAAAAATCTTCAAAGGCATGAGTCTTTTTTCTCATGCCTTATTTTTTAATATAATCCAGATAATTCTGACAAAACTCCACTGCTTCGATCGGAAATTTTCCAACAGCCGTCTCATCTGAAAGTACGATGCCAGAGAAGCCGTTCTCGAGTAGATATCCCAGATGCGCTATTTCAGAGCGAGAAGGATAATTCTGTCTGACCATATTTTCCAGAACCTGTCCCGCAATTAAAGACGGTTTTTGAATAAACACCAGATGTTCGATGAACTTCTTTTCGTACTCAAAAAGTCTATAAATTGAACCATCAACACCCAGATCGCCGCGACAGAGCCAGGTTATATCCGCTAAGTGCGCGATTTCTCTTAACTGCAAAAATGCCTTTTGTCGCTCAATTTTTGCAGCCAGCGGTTTGCCATTCAAAAACTGCTGGAACATCTGCAATTCTTGGGCGCTTTGCAGATATGAAATAGCATATCCAATAAATTTCCATTGTCGGGTCTGCTCGATAAATACTTGATCACGGGCAGATATTTGATTTAAATCCAGATCATTATTTTGTAAGACAAATCCCTTAAAAGAGCTCAACTCCCCAAAGTTCAAAACCTGTGCCTGAAAACTGCCATTATTCACGTGCTGCACCATTAATTCGATTTTTCCATCATCCAGCAAAATTTGATCGCCAGGCTTTATCTTCTGAAATACCAAGGTGTAAGGCAGCGGAATTTCATAAGAGATTTGACTGTAACAATTTTTGAATGTCAATAGCTCTCCGCGTTGCAGGATTCTTATTTTGAGAAGTCTGCCAATTCTTATTTTGGATCCCTGAAGGTCAAGCCAGACTGGCATGGCATTTCCATATTGATGAAAAGCCTGATCGAGTTCAATCAGCCAACGAGAAAGATCATCCAGCGTCACATGAGAACAATTGATCCGAAAGCCGGTGGCGCCCGCATTTATAAGATCGTCAATCTTATTTCTGACGGCCGGTCCCAAAGTGGCGATGATTTGATATTTTTGGTAGTTAAGGCTCACTTTTTTTTAACTGCAATTTATAGGTTTCTCGAATGCGCAAGAGTGGACCATTATATTGACCATTTTTAAAATCTGGAAAACTCCAGGGATAAGGAATATAATGTCCTTTTTCATAATGAAGCGTTAGATCAGCATAAATTCCAAAATTCAGGTAAATTTTTTGACCATTATATTTGGCTGAAGCCAGAACGATCTTGTCATAATCCATATATCCTGGATCCAAATTCACTTTGCGATTGCCAGCGATTAACAGCGCATCTTCGATTTCATTGCACTCTATTTTGATTCTGGCAATTTCATTGGGATTAATCAGCTGCTCAAAAGACCAGAATATTCTAAAAATTGGCCAACCCATTTCTGGGCGATAATATTCTGAAATTTCAAAATTGAATCGCTCGCTCTGAAAATCAATTGCTCCGTATTTTTGGATAAGCAATATTTGAGCATCTTTCAATAGCTGTTCATCCGAATAGAGTATGCCACAAAATAATTTCACCGGGGTTGGTGCTGTCGGTTTCATGTTAAAATATGTTAAAAAAAGATGTTAAAGTCAAGGGAAATTTCTGGAAGAATTTTAAGAGTCAAGATAAATGGGTTAAAGATAATTGAAGATCAAAAGGCTTGTTAAATTAATCATCTTTTTGGATATTAAGAAGAATTTGATGGGGTAACAATTGCTTTATTTGGTAGATTTCAGATTTGTATCTAATAATTCCTGATAAACGGACCGATATTGGTCGAGCATCGCTGTGACACCAAATTTACCGCTTATGAATTGCTGCCCGAACTTGCCGTGCTTTTCAGCTAAATCCGGTTGCTCAACATATAACTGAATTGCCTGTGCCAGAGCCTTGACGTCGTTCACTGGCACGATTAAACCCGATTGCTCAGGGATGATGCTTTCATAAACATAATCCAATCCAAAAGCGATTGTTGGTTTTCCAAGAAGGTAGCTTTCGATAATCACGCGACAGTGACCTTCCTGTACGGATGTCACCACATTGAAATTGCAGTATCCCAGAATTCGAGAAACATCTTCCCGAAAGCCAGAAAATTTTATAATATTTGACAGACCTAATTGATGGACGCGGCTTTCCAGTTTCTGACGCAATTTACCATCACCGACAATTAAAACGAGAATCTGATTTTGAATAGAGGCTGGTAATTGCGCCAACGCTTCAAACAAAAACCAATGCCCTTTTCTCTTGACCAGCGTTCCGATAACGCATATCTTTGTTTTTGATGAACCATGAAGCATTTCCAATAGTGGATCATTCGGGTCATCATTCTCTGTTATCGCGTTCAGCTCAATCCCATTATATATTACTTTGATTTTTTCATCTGGGATGCGGAATTGTTCCAATAAATTTCCTCGCACCGTTTCGGTAATCGCTATTACTCGATCGCCTAAATCAGAAAATATTTTATCATTAAAAACGTTTCGGGCAGTGTGAATTATTTTGTATTTAAAATTGAATAGCTTCCTTATTTGTTGCACTAACAATGTTGGATACCGGTGATTGGAGTGGATTATATCCGGCTTTTCCCTGATTAAAATTATGGTCAAATAAATTAAAGTTATGGGGTATAGCCAGAAGGATGAAATTGGCAGGGAATAAGCCTTCACATGTAATGCTTTGATTCTTGCTAAAAGCTGTCCCTGACTGCAGACAAACACGGTTTGCTTGAATTCGGTACGGAACTGGTTGATCAGATTAAACACACCCTGTTGGGCGCCTCCCCAGCCTTTACCGGTTTTGTGAATGTAAAGAATCTTTTTATTATTTAAAGAATGCTCAATTTGTCCACTCATACGTAGCTTCCGTCATTAATAGGTTTTGCACTCAAAGCCTGCGAAATTTTAGCGAGTGCATAAAGCATCCACGCTTGCAGGCTGATAAAGGGACTTTTTGACTTATACAATGGAAGTTGTTGGTAATAAAAATGACCGTCTTTTGCTCGAAATCGCTCGATGCACCAATTTAATAACCTGAAACCGGTTTCCGAAAGATTGCGCTTATATTGCAAAAGCAAGCTGAACAATATAATTCCCTGGGCACAATCGCCCAGGTCAATTTGCGTGAGCAACGAATCTGCATTGTTGGGCAATCCAAATAATTTTTTATGATGAGGGCGTCCTGTTTCATCAAAAAAAGTGCGTTCATAAAAAGCTAAACCTTTGGTGAACGATGAATTGAATTGCTGATCTCTCATATGATGTTCATATTTTGCCAATGCTTCCAGAATAAATCCTGTGTGAAAATTATCACTATATTTGGCAGCGGGACTATAAAGCCAGGCGCCATCATCACGCTGCCACTGGACAACGTGCCGCAAGTTCTTTTCAATCGTACTTAAAATTGATTTATCCCCAGTGATAGAATGGAAACGAGCCAGAGTTCCACAAATTACTGCCGGCAGGTTGGGAACAAACTTTAAATTATTGGGATGATAAACAAAGTAGCTTTGATTCACATTTACCTGGACCTGAGGCAATTCATCTAAAAAAAATCGAATGCCGCTGGCAGCTAAATCCAGATAATGACCGTCACCCAGAATTTCATAAGCGGAAATAAATGCTTCAATGCCCATTGCAGTAATAAACGGTGACGGGGTGTCGGGCGAAGAACCGTAAGTTTTCAAATTCACCTGATAATGAGCGCCAAGGCTGAAATTTTGTGTTTCGGAAGAGCGATGCTGTTCAAGCCAATTTAGAAAAAAAATCGCCCGATTTCGATATTGAATATCTTTGGAGACTTCATAAAGAATTAAAAAAGCATGGGCGAATAGGGCAACTGGCTTGGCATAAAATTTTTTTTCTTTCAAAAGCGGGTGGAGAAATATTGGCGTCGTTCTAAAAATTTGGGTGATAGCCGCTCGAAGGTGGCGTGATTTGATTAGCGACGTCCAGTAATTATTAAAAATATCATAAGGCTCCCAGCCCTGAAAATTATCTTTTTCAAGAAAGTGAATTAGCTTCAAAATAACAGTATTGATTTTTTGAACGTAATCAATATTAGCTCGATGACTTTTCATAAAGTTGCTGGAACTGCTGACAGACGATTTTGCAATCATATTTTATTTCTACAGTAGCACGATTATTTTTAGCCATGCTGGCGCGAAGACGTTTATTTTTAAGTAACTTTATAATAGATTCAGCCAGTTTCTCCGGCTGTTCTGGTGGAACCATCTTACAGTGTTCACCATCTTTAATGATTTCCGGCACACCACCAACTGGAGTTGCGATTACCGGTAATCCGGCTGCCATTGCTTCCAACAAAGCGTAAGGTATTCCCTCATAATGATGTGAAGGAAACAGGAACAGATCTCCCTGAGCTAAAAAATTTACTTTTTGCTCATCATCGAGGTAACCTAAAAATTTAACCTGTTTAGCCAAGCCATTGGTGCAGGAGAGTAATTGCAATTTGACTTTATCAGGTCCCTCACCAGCGAATAGAAATCTGGTTTCCGGAAGCTGGCTGATGACCTCAGGAATTGCCTGAATAATATCATAAACTCCTTTGACTATATCAATTCTTGACATGAATAAAATGATATGATTGGACCTTTTACTCTGCTTGATGAACAGCGAAGTATCAACCATATTGGGAATGACGGTTATTTTGTTCTCAGGGACGAAAGTTAATAACGGCTGCTTTTGAGTTTCTGTGAGCACAATAAAATGGGTTGCCCACTTCAAAATAAACTGTAGGTAATAAGGCAATCGATTATTCTTCATCAAGCTGGATAAAGAACATCCGTGAAATTGAACCAGCGAAGTAAAGCGTAACAGCTTACAGATCGAGAGCATGGTCAACTCTCGCAATAGAGATTTTCGGTCGAACGAGGGATTAAAGTGCACAATATTCGGCTTAACTTGCCAGAGTTTGATAAGAAATCGAAACGGGGTGGAGATTGACCTGATCATTATTTTTAGCCGGTTATCCTGATATTCGCTGCCCACTCTGAAATGGAATAGCTCAAAATTCTCTTTGAGCGGCGAATTCAATAAGGTCCGTACATGGTGAGCGACTCCCCCGCGCAGGGATAGCGACGGACCGACCACCAAATTTTTTTTCTTATCAGTTGAGTTTTTTATCACTATCTTTTTCCATAATTTGATGCCATTGAATCGCTAGTGCTGCGGATACAAACCAGAATGTAAACGCCAGCACATCGTAAAACCAGACTGGATTATAAATAATACCGACCATATAAGTAAATATCATCCCGTTGTATCCGATAGCGATTGATTTCCAGAATTCGCTCTGCGTGTTATGATATAATTGCTTATTCATTTTGAATAAGCAATAAAACATAAATAGGAACAGCAATAGACCCAAATAACCGAACTCCAGGATGATGGCAGTAAACTGGATGCCAGAGATTTTCCGTCCCTGATACTGCTTTTCCCATTTTCCATTATATTCGTCGAAAAAGCTTTCTGAAGCATTACCGGGACCGAAACCAATAAATAGATTGGGAATGTGTTGAGACAGCAATTGATTGGAAACCTTGATCACTTGAAAGCGACCGAAGGTGCCTTCCTTTCTTGTTTGAAAATTGAATTTATACATTTTACTGGGAGATTTTATCGACTCTAATAGCTTCCCTTGATAGAGACTATCATGAAGATTGATCCCGATCCAGATGATCATCACAAGAGCAGCGAGCATTGCTGGTATTTTTAGAAGATTTTTTGCGGTCTTTGGGGTACCAAAAATCCAGCATAATAGAATTGCTGGAGGAACAATGTAGAATCCAAATTGCCCGGAGCCGAGCACAATAGGGATCATGCTGGTGAGCCCAAGCAGCAAAAAAACTAATTTTCGCTGTTGAATATAAAATCCGGTGATCATGCTGATAAAAAAACACATAAAAATTGCCATAGCGCCAGTCGCCTTCCAGCCTAAGGTGCCTGAAACATTGTCAGCGATATCTTCTCCAATATTTCCATAATACGTTGCTTGAGCGATGGTTATGGGAATTTGTGCCAATGCCAGAATGAATAATAAAATTAAAAACAGACGATAAAATTTTTCTTTTGGCTCGATATTTCTGAGAATATAAAACAACAACACATATTTAAAAAAATTTCGACAGCCGAAAATAAAAGTGACAGGTGAAACCGTATTATAAATAGCGCTGACTAATCCTAACAATAGGAGCAAAATCAGAACTGTATCAATTGGAGTACTTTTAAATCGCTTTTCGCGTGCCTGCAAAAAAATCACTTTAGCAGTCAGGATCAAAACGATCACATCCGGCAGCCAGGTTATCTCTTTTGGTACGGCTCTAAAAACCCCAAATAGCCAATTGAATATAAATAGCGTGGCTAAAATGATGAAAAAACCAACTCTGTTGCTAATAAAGACAGCAATCAAAATTGCCATTCCCAAAAATAGCAGCCACCATTTGGGAGTGAGCGTGGTATAAACAAGTCCTGTAAATCCCCCTAACATCAGCATCAACAAAAGCTGCGTCACATAATTGAATGATAATAATTTTTCTCTTACCATTTTATCAGTATTGTTTGTTTGATTTTTGTCTATAGACTATTAATGAACTTTTCCAACTCCAACGCCTGGCGCTGCCAGGTGTATTGTTTCACCACACGGTTTCGATTTTCCATGGCCAGGTGTCGTAACTGATCTCTATTTTCATAAGCTTGAATAATTCCTGATGCAATATCTGTTGGAGACGACGACTTTAAAAATACCACAGCCGGACAGTCTTTCAGCACAGAAACATGAGCTTCAATCGACGATACAATGACCGGCTTTGCCATTGCCATGTACTCGAATAATTTAAGAGGGCTGCTGACCTGCCAGCATGGTTCATCAGGTAATGGTATGATGCCCACATCCGCCTTTTCAATATATCCAGGAATATCATTATAGCTTACTTTATCATGTAGCTGAACCGTCGATTTCAAATTTAACTTTTCAACCAGGGCGAGAAGATTATCGCGAATCAAGCCATGACCAAGTATGAAAAAACAAATATTCGGGAGACTTTTATGAACCATCGCCATCGCTTCTATCGTCTCGGACAAAGCCCGCCTTTCAGCAATTACTCCATGATACATGACAATAAATTTTTCATCTTTCTGTTTCTCAAAGTCGTTTGATTTTTCAGGTTTAAATAAATCGATGTTTACCCCAGACATCCAGATCCCTGTGCGCGCTGGTTCAATATGGCATCGTTCTAATAGCATCCGTTTTAGCGGTGAAGAAATAACAGTAATTCCGGTGCCAACAGAATTGAAAAATCGCTTATCCGGTTTTTTATTTTATCGCTCATGGTCTTATCTCGTACTGGAAGGGTTCTAACATCCAGTATAAATTTTGTGTTGAATTTGAACAATTTTGAACATAGTCTTGTAGGCAATATAAAAGGCAGGGTGAGCGGATGTATGAAAATGACGTCTGGCTTTATCGAAAAAAGCCAGTATATGCTGCGCCACAAAATTTGCAGATGAAAAGTAAGGGCGATTAACGGGAAACAATCAATCACCCGAATTTCTTTGATGGTCAAATTCGGTTCTACTATTTCATACTTTGATTTTGAGGTAGATAACCCGACTAATGTCACTTGATGGTTCTGGCGAGCCAATGATTTCGACATTTCAATCCAGGTGGAAATGTCCAGGTCATGAGCCAGGTTTTTTTGTACTATCCAGAGCAGCTTCATTATTCAATCCTCAAAATACAAAAATGGGACGTGGCAGCAATCTATTAATGGTGTTTCTTTCTTCAGTCAAAAAACACTTATTTAAAAATGACAGCGCCAGATAGAAAAGCCCTGCCAATACTAAAACGATGATAAGCTCAATACCTGTCAACAGTCGCTTTCGACAGCATTAATCCGGCCATCATCAGCAGTGAATTGAAAAATATTTTAATCAGGGATTGCCAGTCAATAGTTATCGGTACAGATTTTTGGATGCGGTAATAAATAAAAATTGATTGGAACAATCGAGCTGAACAGGTAATGAGCGCCACACCGATCAATCCCAATGATTTTATAATTAGAATCTCACCGATTAAGTTATAGATTGAAAACACTTTACTATAAAAAGTTATTTCCACCCTTTCCACGGCCTGAACAACCAATTGCAATGGAAATTGAAAACTGATGATCACCAAAAAGCAGCTAAAAATCCAGAGCAAATTTAACGCGGACAGATATTTTGCATCATAAAAATGAATAATTATTTTGTCTCCCATAGCCGTTACGCCAACGAAAAGCGGGAAAGAAATGAAAGCGATTATTTTAATCAATAGATTAAAATGCCGATTTAGCAGTTGTATATCGTTATGTTCTGAAAAACGGGAAAAGAATGCGGTCCGAATCAATGGCCGGATCATTTTATCGGGCATGAGCTTGGCAATGGATTCGATCACCTGGTTGGCAAAGGCGTAAATCCCAACCATCGTGGGCCCCAGAAAAGTTGAAATTACAAAAAAATCGGTCTTCACATCCAGTATGGTCCAGCCTAATTCATCTAAATAGCTGAAGCCGCTGTATCGCAATATTCTTTTGAGTGGCAATGTCTGTGCTAATGAGGCATGTTTGGATGAGAAATTGGTATAATAAAAGTAAGTCTGCACGAGCAGCAAACAGCCATAATAAATTGTTTCTGCTATCAGCAGTCCTTTGAGTCCCATATCTTTTTCGAGAAATAAGCAAATCAAGCCCGCTCGTAGCATGGTGGACAATAAGTAGCTAATCATAATTGCTTTATTCAGCAGCAGGGATCCCAAAGTAACCTCGACGACTTGAACTTCTAAAAACAGGATGATCCCACAGGCAAATAGCTCAAGATATTCTTTAAGATTTTCTACTTTAAAGAAACCGCCAACAAGGTTGCCAATGCTTATCAATAGCAAAATAAAAATAACGGAGAGTAACAACCGGCTGACGAAACCAGAAATGAACAATAATTTAACACTGCCATATTCCTGTTTTGAGTTATATTCCGGAACGTAACGTTGCAAAACATTTTGCAAACCCATAGAAGAATACAGCGACAGGTAGCTGATGATAGCATAGAGCAGATTATAGATTCCATAATCAAAGATGGTCAGTTTTTTGATAATATAAATGGTCAGCAGCAAATTAATCAACGGTGCAATTAATTTTTGCAGAAATAAATAGGATGCGTTTGCTCTAATTTTTTGATGAAAATCCTGCATCAATTTGATCCTTAATCAGCTTTCAAAATAATGGGTCATTTTTTGCACAATGTGATCCCAGGTAAAATTCTGCAGCGCGAAATCATAAGCTCGATCTGCAATTTTTTTAATTAGTGATTGCTGCTGCGACAATTCCAGGATTCGCTCGGCTAATTGAAAGGGATCATCACTTCTTACAACTATTCCAGTTTGATTATTTTCAATCAAATCGGCAACCAAAATATTGCTCGCTCCAACAATACAAAGACACTTTTTGTTCATTGCCTGTAAAACTGATTGCACGCCGCCGATGGGTCCCGGCATTAGAAAAATATGGGTTTCGTCCAATATTTTAGCAATGCTGTCAGCAGTCAAATTTCCTTTGGTGATAATGCTTCCGGGTAAATCTCTGGGATATTTTCCACCAATTATTAATCGAATATCCGTTTTTTTCTGTTTTATTAAATCAAAAGCTTTCACCACTGTCGGACCTCCCTGACGCTCAAATTCGGTTGTCAGAAAGAATAGCGTAAAAGGATAGTTATTCTTCTGGTCAAAAGCAAGCGCTGAAGTGCATTCCAGATTGATTCCAGATCCAACGACGATTACCTTGTCGGGATCGATCTGGTAGTCATCGACGAACGAAGCTTTGGTCCGATCATTAAGTGTAAATATCTTTTCAGCGCGGTGAAATGCTTCAGTTTCGAGCCGATACCATTTGCTGATTTCTTTATCAGATCCCTTCAATGCCCATGGTTGCCATAAACGATCAGTCAATTTTTGAGTCAAATCAGTATAAAGATAATAAGGTCGAACATAAGGATTTTCAGTGATACTGAACTTGCACTGGGTTTGAAAAATAAGATCATAATCAGTTCTTGAGCTGACAAATCGGTTGCAATACCTTGTCATTCGATTAAATGCAAAAGAGTTTTTGCTATGGCTCTGCCGCCAATGCTTCTTGTTATGTATGAATGTGCGCAAAATGTTGTACCCGGCTGAAAATTGGAGCGATTTTCTTTTGATAACTTTTCCGGCATCGACATTACAAACTACGTTATGTGAGCGACTCATCGCCTCGTAGAGATAATAATTGACATGAGAAAATATGCCTACCCGCAAGAACAGTATATTCATCTGCCCCTAGTCCCGGTTTCTATTATCTTTTCAACAAGGTAATTGATCAGTTCGTTATTTTCCTTTAGCTGAGGTTTTGGCAGATGTAGCCGTTTAACAAGCGGAATAGACTTTAAATCTTGTGTGGACTGAATTATTTTAAGACGTCCTGTTTCACTCAAGAAACGATCAACTGCTCCCAATTTTCCTTGAAAAATTGAATAAGCTGGCACATTCAAAACTGCTGCTTCACGGTTCATTGTTCCGCCGCCGCCAATTACAAGGTCTGAATTCCAGATTAATAAAATTCCATTTTGAGCCTTGGTCGGGAAAATAATATTATTACCAACGCCATTTCGTTGGATAAATTTAAGTATTTCAGCTTGCTGAAATTTGGTCCTGGCTAATACAATGATCGTCGTGTTCTTGAATTTAGAAAAATATTTTAATGCTTCGAAAAACAGATCATTGCTCACATCAAGTTGATGATGATAATGTGCATCGATGGCGGGAGGACGAATTGTAACGACGATCTTATTCTGATCCAGTGGCAAATCCTGTAATATAGCTCCATTATTTATCAAGTTGGCAACATAAATATGCTCTTTAATCCCTGGATAGTTAAGTATTTTCGAGGCAGCAATTCGATGATTAAATGCTTCTGCCGGAAGCACTTCGGGAACTGCTAATCGGTCAATGAAGCGATTGATTAACGATAAGCTGGCATATTCATAATCCCACATCACGAATGTCGGTATCTTTAATGTTCCAGCAGCAAGGATTTGGCTCCGGGAGCCATGCGAGAGAGCGACCGAAATATCTTTATTCCAGCCAAATGCCATTAGCTTAAAAATGCGGCTAAAATGGCCCAAAACTTTATTGACCATTTTTTTGCCATGATGGTGGCTGATCCTATAGGCATTCATCTTGAAATAATTAGCCAGCTCGATTGTTTGAGAACAGTCTCTTGCTGTTACATAGACTTGATGATTGCGTCGCTGCAACTCTTCGATAATTGGCTTTAAAATCAGGACATGGGGTGTATTTTCTAAATCTACCCAGATACGCATTTCTGTTACTTCCTCCCAAGGGATTGCAATTCCGTGATTCTCTATATTTTCTTGCCAGAGAAGAAATTAAAAAAAGGAAATGAGAAAATAAATATTCCCCTTTCCTTTTTCTTGTAAACCACTGGAGTTAAAAATTGTAAGCGTATGACTCATCGCAGACCAAAATGGCTATGGTACCTTTCAAAGCTAATAGCATCAAAATGAAGTGATTGCCAGATGTTCTGGTCATTGTGATGTTTCGGAAGCTTCGCCTGGAAGTTACGATACGAAACTGAAAATCAATTGCTTGTCAGGCTTCGACCTTGTAATATCGCTGATAGGAGCGCGGTACATAGTCTTCCAAAGATTTATTTAATACAATTCCCCAGATTTTTGTCGCTCCTTTCTCAAGTAATTCAATCGTCCGATTGATCGTCCTTTGATGAGTTTTCCCGGCAGTGCAAACAATCAAAACGCCGTCAACCAGAGAGCACAAGATTGATGTGTCAGTCACAACAAGAACCGGCGGCGAATCGATGATCACTAAATCATATTTTCTCTTCAGCAGAGAAATAAACGTTTTCATTATTTTTGAGCCTAAAACTTCTGAGGAATTTTTAACCGCTGTGCCGGTAGTAAGCAAAGATAAATGCTCGATGTTTGAGATAGGCTTAATGACATTTTCGATTTCGGAATAGAGATTCGATAGACTCTCAAAATCGAATTTATGTTCTTTGACCAAAAAATTATAAGGCTCACGTGTCATCGAATCCAGGTCGGAGGAATTTTCAGTCGTTAAAAAGTCATCCCAGATATTCTTTTTTTGAGCTGAGAGATGTTCTGCCAGAATATTCTGAAAAGAATCCGAATGTAAAATATCAACCAAACCAGGCTCACGATCCAATTTGAAAACTTTATGCAAAACTGGCCGTCGCAAATCGGCATCGACCAGCAAGGTATTATAACCTAATTGAGCAGTCGTGATCGCCAGGTTTATTGCGGTCGTTGATTTTCCTTCGCCGGGTTGCGGACTGGTTACTAATACCGAATTCGAACGAAAATCAGAGGAAGAGAATTTAAGATTGGTTCGCAACATTCGAAATGCCTCAGCTGCATGAGAATGAGTCTCATAAAGCGTAATCAACTGGCTAAGCTCATTTGCATCAGGTTTCCTGGTAGGATCAAAAATACTGAGATGCCCATTTATATTAACTTTTATTTTCGGGATATTACCAATTACAGATTTATCCGTAAATCGTTTGATATCATCAGAAGTTTTAACGCTGGTATCCAGCGATTCAAAAACGAAAACCATAATGCTTCCAATAATGAAACCGAGCAGGAGACCGATGAGAATATTAAGGCTTTTCCGAGGACGAATTGGCGATGTTGGTAATACTGGGGGATCAATCACGCGTATATTGCCAGTATTCTGTGCTTCCACGATTCGGGTTCGCTCATTTTCTTCCATCAGCATAGTATAAATTTTTTCATTGGTATCTACATCACGAATCAGTCTGGCCAACCATATTTCTAGATCGGGTAAGATTTTGATTTTTTGATCATAATCGTCAAGAATTTTTTTTAAGGTTTTTTCCTGAGCTTCATAGGCTTTTAAATTAGCTTCCAGGGTAATTGCCTCCTGCAAAAAATCCTTGAGCTGGGAAAGCGGATCCACAAATTTACCCTTTTGTATCAACTCCTGTGTTTCACTGGATAGATTGTCCCGAGTCTGATCAATTTCTTCAGCTAATTTAGCCAGCTTGGGATGCTGAGTAGAATATCCTTTCATTAGCAGCTCAGTGCGTTGCAGCTCGAGATCCACCAATTGACTGCTCAATTTTTCCAGCCGGGGAATGATGGTTTCTGTAACGTTCGGCATTAGCTCACTTTGTTCAGCTTCAATTTTCTGCCGAATATAATTCAACTGCTGTTCAGTAGCCTGTTTTTGAGATTTCGCTGAAGTCAATAATACTTCTGCTTCAGTGATTTGCCTGAGCAACTCGTTGGTCTCCTGGTTTAGAGAGCTAATTTTTTGGCTTTCTTTGAAATCACGAAGTTGTTTTTCTGCAGTATCCAGTTTTGTTTTATAAACAATTAATTGTTCTTCAATGAGCTGTCGTGTGTTGCTAATATTTTTCTTCCGCTGTTCGATTGTACGATGTGTAACAGCCTCAGCCATGATTTGGGCGATCTGAAGCGCCACCTCGGGATCTTCGTTAGAATAACCAATCTTGATCACGTTCGAATTATTTTCAGGTATCGAAACCTCAGTATTTTTTCTAATCACGTGACTGAGATAATTTTGTATTGCGCTCTCTCCAACGATATGAGTTGGAATTTTAAACCCAACGAGTATCTTTTTCGGAATTGATCGGGATACTTCCATAAAGAATTGTCGGCTGCTAATTTCTTCCACTTGATTGGAAAGTATAGTTTCTCTTCGTTGATTGGTTTGAAAAAACTCTGTATTCGGAATAGGTTGAATCAACTCCTCATATATTAAAGATAATTCGGTCCGGTAAAGAGGAGAAACCAGCTCATTATAAACCATAATAACAATGAGAACGCCTAAAATAAAAAAAACCAGCAGCCAAATTCGTTTACGAAATGCAGCAAGTATTTCGTAGAAATCTGTTGTTTTTTGTTCAGTACGAGCCATGGCTCACATCCATTTTATTGGTTAAGGGGGTATTTATTATTCTTTTTAAAGCTAACTTTTGCAGCTTTAGGATAATGTGGTCTGATTAATCACTTCGATTATACCAGTACCAGACCTGTGCGATGATGGCAATTTGTGATGTTACTCGAATAAAAGTTTGCCATTTATACCAGACATTCCTCTTGACATGAACCACATCACCCGGCAAAAGTCTTGGTATATATTGCGCCTTTCCCTTAGCAAGATATTTATTAATATCTATTTCTGCTTTGCCGGTCTTGTGCAGTTTTTCTAAATCATTTTGAATAAATTTATCAAGGCTATCAGTAACATCAGAGATTTCATCTAATGATGACTGAAGACTTTGTTTGCTATATAATACAACGTTAGTCAAATTTGAAAATTCGGTTGGACCGCCAGCTTTAGAAATCAGCTCTAAAATATTGGTCCCATCCGGCACTCTTTTTTCACCCGCTTGCTTGATTTCTCCCCAGATATGGACGATGATTTCCAAATTCTTCTCTTCGCCAATGAGATAACTATCCTTTGGAATTTGCGTCCGTTGTTCGTTAACCTCCTGTGCATAAATTGACAGTGTTGAAAACATGACTATTATTCCCCCAATCCACAATGAGAGAAATAACTTGTTCATTCAGTTTCCTTTCCGTTATTGATTAAAACAAATTATGTAATTCTAATTTTTTTCTATTAATAGGCACATACATATTTTTTTGCGTAGATTAATTAATTTTTTTTAATCATTCTAAGTGGTATAAGGAATGCAGCACTTGCAGGTTGAAAAAACACAGACCAGTCGCTTAACTTATCGAGTTTTTGGGGATGCCCCCGAGTCGAAGTGGCCAGCCTGGCTACCAATAATGCGGTTTTACAGTTATATTGATTTTTTACTTGACATTTAAGTAACATCAAGCTAAATTATAGAAAAGAAATAGCAATTTGTTTGACAAAATCTTTTATAATGATCAACAGCTTAATCAAAAGTGAGAAGACCAATGAGTAATCAACAAATTTCGAACGCTATGACAATCAAGCTGGGGACTGAGTTGCCTCCCCAAAACGAATTCCGATCGGACATTCGCCGTGCTCCCAATCGCGGCTTGACGCTCACCCGTAACGAAATTATTTTAGCCCTGAAAAACGCCCTAAGATATATCCCCGAAGAATTACATCAGCTATTAGCGCGAGAATTTTTGGAAGAATTGCAAACAATGGGGCGGATTTATGGTTATCGCTACCGTCCCGAGGGGCGAATCTGGGGCAAGCCGATCAATCACTATAAAGGAATCCCAGAAGCCCGTGGCTTGCAAGTGATGATCGACAATAATCTAGATTTTGAAACCGCGCTTTATCCGTATGAATTGGTCACTTATGGCGAGACTGGTCAGGTGTTTCAAAATTGGATGCAATATTGCCTGGTTAAAAAATATCTGGAAGTCATGAAAGAAGATCAAACATTGGTAGTGAGTTCTGGGCATCCAGTGGGTCTATTTCCCTCGCATCGAAATGCTCCGCGCGTGATTTCGACTAACGGTTTGCTTGTTGGCGCCTGGGATCATCCCGACGAATTCAAACGATTGGCAGCGTTGAGCGTGTCAAACTATGGTCAAATGACTGCCGGAGGCTGGATGTACATCGGTCCACAGGGCATTGTTCATGGTACCTATATCACGGTTTTGAATGCTGGACGAAAATATCTGGGTATTCCAGCCGATAAGGATTTAAAAGGAGTCTGTTTTGTTACCTCTGGATTGGGCGGGATGTCGGGCGCACAACCGAAAGCTATTGAAATCGCTGGCGGCGTTGGCATCATCGCTGAAGTGGATTACAGCCGCATCAAAACCCGACTGGATCAGGGCTGGCTGAGCCATGCTTCGGATGATCTTGACGAAGTTGCCAAAATGATGAAAAAATTCAAAGACGCCAGATTACCCAGTTCCATTGGCTATCATGGAAACATTGTCGATTTATTGGAATATCTGGATCAACACCGTATCCCTGTCGAGCTGTTATCCGATCAAACTTCCTGCCATGCAGTTTATGAAGGCGGCTACACGCCAGTTGGGGTGATTTATAAGCATGGACGTCAATTGATCAAAGATGATCCCGCTAAATTCAAACGACTCGTTGATGAATCTTTAAAACGGCATTTCAGAGTGATAAAAAGACTGACAGACAAAGGCACTCATTTCTGGGATTATGGCAACAGCTTCATGGCTTCGGTATTCGAAGCAGGGGAGAAGGCGATCGCCAGAAACGGCAAAGACACTTGTGAAGGTTTTATTTTTCCATCCTATGTTGAAGACATTATGGGCCCGATCTGTTTTGATTATGGTTTTGGCCCCTTTCGCTGGGTTTGTCTTAGCGGCAAAGACGAAGATTTAAGAAAAACTGATTACGCTGCCATGTCCTGCATCGATCCGAGCCAAAGCGCGGCGCATCGCGATAACTGCTATTGGATCAAAAACGCCGAGCAAAATAAATTAGTCGTTGGCACAAAAGCCAGAATCCTCTACGCCGATGAACAGGGTCGAGTCAATATTGCCCTGAAATTCAATGAGCTGATCCGAAAAGGCGAGATCGGTCCAGTCATGATTGGCAGAGACCACCACGATGTTTCGGGGACCGATTCTCCGTTTCGTGAGACCGCCAATATTTATGACGGCAGTCGTCCCACGGCCGATATGTCGGTGCAGTGTTTTGGCGGCAATATCGCCCGTGGCATGACGCTCGTTGTGCTGTCAAATGGCGGCGGCGTTGGAATTGGTAGAGCCAGCAATGGCGGCAATGGAATTTTTTTAGATGGAAGTGAAAGAGTGGATGAAATAATTAAATCAGGACTTTCCTGGGATGTCATGGGCGGCGTTGCCAGAAGAAGCTGGGCAAGAAACGAAAACGCGATAGCAACTGCCCTGAATTGGAATTTGAATCATGAGGAAAACGGGCAAATTACGCTGCCCTTTATTCCAGAAAAAGGAATGTTGGAATCAATAGTTAACGAAAAAGTTTGGAAGAAAATGGATCGCAGAGCAATTCAGCTATAAAAATTTAAAACGTTCGTTGAAAAAAATTAGGCTTCAATAGATTCTTATAAATAATCATGGCCAATTTGGTTTTCGTTTTTCAACGAATGCCTCCATCCCTTCTTTCGCTTCACCCGAAGCCACGCATTGCACAAAACCCTCTCGCTCAATCGCCAAGCCTTTCGGCTGATCGACCTCCAGGCCCCGATTGATCACGCTCTTGGCGATCATGATAGCGGCAGGACCTTTCGAGGCGATTTTTTGAGCCATGACTATCGCTTCATTCATCAAATTTTCTGGCGCCACAATCTTATTGATCAATCCAATTCGCAATGCCGTTGGCGCATCGATGATCTCGCCTGTGAAAATCAGCTCTTTGGCAATTCCTTTGCCGACCAATCGAGATAATCTTTGCGTCCCACCAAAGCCAGGAATAACTCCCAGGTTCACTTCTGGTTGACCGAACTTGGCTTGTTCCGAAGCGATGCGAATATCGCACGCCATGGCTAATTCACAGCCGCCGCCGAGTGCAAAGCCATTCACGGCTGCGATCATTGGCTTATCCAGATTTTCAATGATGTCAAAAATTTTCTGTCCCAGATTGCAGAACTCCCTGGCATCGTTCTCATTCATGTCTTTCATCTGTTTGATATCGGCGCCAGCAATGAACGCCTTGCCCGCGCCAGTGAAAATCAAAACTTTTATATCCTCTTCATTATTCAATGCAGTCACTGCATCTCGAATTTCGCCCAGTGTTTCAATGTTGAGTGCATTTAGCGATTCAGGGCGATTGATTATGATGATTCCAATAGCATCTCTTTTTTCGATAACCAAATTCTTAAATTCCATTTTTCCTCCCGCTCTTATTGACTATTATTGTTTTCTGCATCAAACTCAATTTCTAAAATTTCCTGCCCTGTATCCACCAGGTCGCCTTCCTTGAAATTGATTTTTTTGACGACGCCTTTGCGAGGCGCACGGACGCTATGCTCCATCTTCATCGCCTCGACAATGACCAGATTCTGCTTCGCCGTCACCACTTGATTTTCTGCTACAAAAATCTTCAAAATTTTGCCAGGCATCGGCGCATAAATGCCGTGATCAGCTTCAGCCAGATGCTCATCAGTTTGAAACGATGTTTTTTCTTTTTGCACAGCATGATCGACAATAATCGGATGTCCATTTAAATGTATGAATGTTTTATTCTTCATTGAAGCAATATAAATTCGCTGCGTGCCGTTTTCATCAGTCAATAGCAGACAATTGGGTGTAATATGCTCTGCTCTGAAATCAAAAATTTGAGCGCCAATTTTGATCTGATAATCCTCATTCTTTTTTTGAATCGAAACAGAATAATTTTTTTGCGCAATGCCAAATTCCAGCTCCATAATTCCTCTCATTTATGCCGATAAAATTTCCCATTGTCCAACAGTATTCCACGGCGTGATATGACTTTGTTTTTCACTCCGAACTGCCGTCTTTGAATTGGTCATGTCATGAATGGCGGCGATGGCCAGCGCTTTCGAGATTTCATTTTCATTCAATGCTGGCAAATGCCAGTTGGAAAAATGATCTTTCAAAAAATTAGTATTGGTATTCCCATTAATGAATTCGGGATGCTCGATCACCGCTTTCAGAAACGGAATCTGGGTTTTGATGCCGAGAATGATGTAATTTTCCAGCGCCTGCCTCATCCGCTGAATCGCATCATTGCGATTCTGTCCCCAGACGATGAGCTTCGATAAAATTGGATCGTAGCACATCGAAACTTCGATTCCTGAAAATAGTGCAGAATCGACCCGTACCCAGGGACCAGTCGGTTCTTGTACGAAGTGAATCGTTCCCAATGACGGCAGAAAATTGTTCTCAGCATCCTCGGCATAGATGCGACACTCGATGGCATGACCCTTTTGTTGCAAATCTTCCTGACGGAAGGGGAGCGGCTCGCCTGCGGCGATCCGAATCTGCTGCTTCACCAGATCGATGCCTGTGACGAATTCGGTGACAGGATGCTCAACTTGAATTCGGGCGTTCACTTCGAGAAAATAGAAATTCTTATTTTTGTCTAATAGAAATTCCACCGTTCCCGCATTGGTATAGCCGCTCTCTTTAATCACACGCTTGGCCGTCTCGCCCATTTTAGACCGCAGTTCATCATTCAAAGCTGTCGAAGGCGATTCCTCGATGATCTTCTGATGGCGCCGCTGAATGGAACATTCCCGCTCAAAGAGATGCACCACGTTGCCGTGATGATCGGCGATGACCTGAAACTCCACATGGCGTGGCTGCTCGATAAATTTTTCAAGATAAACCGATTCATCGCCAAAAGCAGATTTAGCTTCCCGCATCCCCGCTTCCATGGCGTCTTTCAATTCATCGGATGAATAAACGATGCGCATTCCTTTGCCGCCGCCGCCAGCCGAGGCTTTGAGCATTACGGGATAGCCGATTTTTTCAGCCTCTTGTTTAAGCTGGGAAAAATCAGCCACCTTTTGTTGCATCCCAGGAATAATCGGAATCTTCGCTGCGGCCATGGTCTGGCGGGAGCGGAGCTTGTCGCCCACTAATGCCATGGCTTTGGAATTTGGCCCGATAAAGACGATGCCTTTCTGCTCACATCTCTCAGCAAAACCCGAATTTTCTGCCAAAAAACCATAGCCAGGATGAATCGCTTCGGCGTTGGTTTGATGGGCGATGACAATTATTTTATCAATGTTCAAATAACTTTCCAGTGGGGGAGGAGCGCCGAGCAAAACGGCTTCATCAGCCAGTTGCACATGCAGCGCCATCCGATCCACTTCCGAATAGACCGCCACAGTTTTGATTCCTAATTCCTGGCAGGCTTTAATAACACGAACAGCGATTTCGCCACGGTTGGCGATGAGGATTTTTTTGAACATAGATTCTATTCCATCAAATTAGATTAACATTCGATTTGGTCACACTTCTTCTATTTCCAGCCCTCGGCATATTTTCCTTGCCAGCTTATTGGGAATTTCGATATGATGAGGAACTGCCTCAATTTGCCATTGAGTGGATTACACCATAAAGAATGAGACCGACCTTCCCGTTTAAGGTAACAACCATGCCTACGAAGATGCTTGAGCAAAGCTTCCCGTTTCATTCTAAGGTCAAAACCTCCTGTAAGGCATCAGCAGGCACTCCACGGAATGCATCTTGCCTTCGATCTTCCAAAATTAATTGAATCGCTTCGGCCAAACTTTTTTTACATTCCTGAATCGTTTTGCCCTGCCCATTCGCACCAGGTACTTCTGGGCAATAACCGATGTACCAATCATCATCTTGTTCAATGATGGCAGTAAATTCATTGTGCATGATAAAATCTCCAAATAAAAGTCAATTGATCCACTTCGGCTTTCGCTTCTCAAAAAACGCCTTCATCCCTTCCTGCCCTTCATCACTGACTCGCAGCCTGGCAATGGCTTCCGCCGTGTATTTTTTTGCCTGTTCCAGGCTCATCTGCGGCACTTTTTCCAGCAAGTCTTTACAGATCGCCAGCGCATTGGGTCCGCTGCTCAATAGTTGATCGATGAGTTTGTTTACCGCCGCTTCTAATTTGTCAGCAGCCACCACCTGATTCACAAATCCGAATTGGAACGCCTTCTCGGCATCCATCCGTTCGCCCGATAAGAACAGTTCCCGACTGCGATTCTCTCCCACCCGCCGAATTACATAAGGCGAAATACAGGCAGGCACCAATCCCAATTTCACCTCGCTGAAGCTGAACTTCGCCTGATCGCTGGCAATCACGAAATCATTCACCGCCACCATGCCAGCGCCGCCGCCAATGGCCGCACCATTCACCAGGGCAATGGTCGGCTTGGGCAGCGAATACATGGTATAAAACAGCTCAGCCAATTGCAGCGATTCATTCAAGTTTTGTTCATAAGAATATTTGATCACGCCGCCCATCCAGTTCAAATCGGCGCCTGCGCAGAACGATTTGCCTGCGCCTGTAATTACGACCACTCTCACCTCTGGCATAGTTCCAAATGCTTGAAATAATTCCAACAATTCGCCGATCATGGTTTCATTGAAGGCGTTGTGGATTTCAGGGCGGT